>Ga0209064_1000052_pt1 | contig 251042 bp, 214 predicted proteins | sample Inofromicrocosms_FD_187498 | JGI IMG/M metagenome (GOLD analysis project Ga0209064, IMG submission 187498) | Mouse cecum microbial communities from Vienna, Austria - Inoculum for glucosamine and mucus D2O microcosms (SPAdes) (version 2) | ecosystem: Host-associated > Mammals > Digestive system... | reverse complement strand
TTATCCTCGCTCCGGAATCCGTTATTGTAGTCCAAAGTCATACTTCTTTGACGGTATCAATCCGGAAAATTAATTTTCCTATACTTGTACTACTTGTTGAATTATGTAAATCTCTCAAAGAACTCTTTTGTCGCTTTCGTTTTGCGAACGTGGATGCAAAGATAAGTGCTTTTCTTTTAAACTTCCAAATTATTTCAGAACTTTTTTCAAGAAAAATTTGTTTCATTATTTCGGTATCGCCGTTCTCTCTCGAATGCGGGTGCAAAAGTAACGCTATAAAACATAACCTCCAAACATTTTCGGCATTATTTTTCAAGTTTTTTCTCATGGCTCAACAATCCTTACTTTTAATGTACGCACACGATAAAGGCACATATATTTATCTGTACTGATGTTGACAATATCTGGATGGGCATGGAAATAGGTTTCAAGTTTCAAGGTTTCACGAACCCCTTTTCCTCACACACGCACAAGTACATATAATACAGTTCCTCATGATCGCTCCGTCCGCCTCGGGTAAAAACATCATGTCGTGGCTACGCAAGTTCTTCGAGGCTATCCATCCCGCATAACAAACATAAAGGGATTTATTTGAAACCTATATAATGTACGCACCGTGTGTGTGAAGAAAAAGGTTTCATGAAACCTTGAAACTTGAAACCTGCCTATAGTCATTTTTTAATTCGATACACGCATAAGCAAAGAAGAGCCATACGATAGACTTAATTCCTTCAAGCCAATGACTTAAATCAAAGAGCGCAAAGAGCTAAGTCATCAAGCGCAAAGACTCAACTTCTCATCCCCCAAGTTCCAAGTCCTTTATACACCTTAATCCACAACTAATTAAAAAATCTGATAACAGAACACGAATGTCCGCTCTCATCAGTCCGACACATTGAAGCGTATTCCCACGGGGTCATCATATTGTTTTTGCAGCTTATAAAGCTCGTCTCGCATGCGTTTCGTCACTGCCTCGTAACTGGGCTTACCGTAAAGGTTATTCATCTCGTGGGGATCTTCTTGGAGGTCGTAAAGCTCCCATACGTCGATGTCGTTGTAGAAATGGATCAATTTATAACGATCGTCACGTATGCCGTAATGACGCTTCACGGAATGCTCGGCGGGATACTCGTAGTAATGATAGTAAAGGGAGTTACGCCAGTTCTCCGGCCGCTCGCCTTTCAGCAAGGGAAGCAAGGACTCGCCTTGGATGTCGGCTGGGATGGGGGCTCCGGCCAGTTCCAAAAAAGTGGGGGCGTAATCAATATTCTGCACGAGCTGCGGGATATCACCCTTCTTGCCACCCGGCAGACGCATCAGCAACGGGGTGCGGAAGGATTCCTCATACATGAAGCGCTTGTCGAACCAGCCATGCTCGCCCATGTAGAATCCTTGGTCGGAGGTGTAGACGATCAACGTGTTATCCAGCAAATCGTTCTTCTCCAGATAATCGAGCACGATACCGATGTTCCGATCCACGGAATGGATCACCCGAAGGTAATCGTGCATATAACGCTGGTATTTCCACTCAGCCAGCTCCTTACCCGTGCGTTTCTTCGCCTTGAAGTCTTGGATGATCGGATCGTAATAGGCGTCCCAAGCGGCTTTCTGGTCCGGATTCATGCGGTTATAAAGCTCACGGCCGTACTTCTCCAGATCGGCGTTGGAGGAATGGATCTCGTTCTCCTTATCGGCCATTTTCAAGTCGTATACGATATCCATATCCTTGATGATGCTCATCTCCTGCTCCGAGGCGGCGATGCGGCCGGCATAATCGTCGTAGAAGTTCTCGGGCAGCGGGAAGGTCACATCGTCGTAAAGACGCAGGTCGCAGGTATCGGGCATCCAAGTACGGTGCGGGGCCTTATGGTGCAGCAGGAGGCAGAAAGGCTTACTCTTGTCTCGTTTATTGTCCAGCCAATCAAGAGCCAGATCGGTCGTGATGTTCGTGGCGTACCCTTCGATCTGACGCTTCTCGCCGTTATCGATGAAGATGGGGTTATAGTAATCGCCTTGGCCTACGAGGATGTTCCAGTAATCGAAACCGGTGGGATCGGAGGTGAGGTGCCATTTGCCGATCATGGCGGTTTGGTAGCCAGCTTTACGCAATAGCTTCGGGAAGGTCTGCTGCGAGCCGTCGAAGGTATGGGCGTTATCGATGAAGCCGTTCTTGTGGCTGTGCTTGCCGGTCAGCATGCAGGCACGGCTGGGGCCACTGATGGAGTTGGCTACGAAGCTATTGGTGAAACGTACGCCCTCGTTTGCGATGCGGTCGATGTTGGGGGTTTGGATGTATCGCTTGTCGTAGGCGCTGATGGTTTGGAAGGAGTGATCGTCCGTCATGATGTAAAGGATATTCATGGGCTTGGCGGGCTGCCCGGACGTATTCTCTTTTTGGCTACAGGAGGTGGAGGCTATCGCCGCCAGACCTGTCAGAATGAATAGTTTATTTGTTTTCATGTATTCCGCTTAGATTTATGTTGTTTTGATTGATTTTGCCTAAATACACTCAGCTACAGACTTGTAGAGACGGGGCATATCCCGTCTCTACAATTGGTGATATTAACCTTGGTGATATTAGCCGAGGAGGTCTTTCAGCTTGCCTTCGGATTGCAGCTTCACGATCAACTCGCCAAACAGAGTATTCGTCCAAGCGAACCACGAGCGGGTGTAATCGGAAGGATTGTCCTTATGGAAAGACTCGTGCATGAAGCCCGTGCCTCCGTCCGTATCACGAAGCGTCTCTATGCAATACCGGATCTCCTTCTCGTCGTTGGAAGTCGTAGCACGCATGATCAAGCTCATCGGCCAGATATAGTTGAAACCGATATGCGGACCGCCGATGCCCTCGCCGGCCTTTCCCTTGAAGAAGTAAGGGTTGGAAGGGCTCAGCACCAAGCGACGGGTATTCTGGTAAACCGGGTCGTTCACGTCCACGCAACCCAAGAACGGCAAAGCCAGCAAGCTCGGTACGTTAGCGTCGTCCATGAAAACACGGCTGCCGTAACCATCCACCTCGAAGGCGTATACCTTACCGAATTCCGGATGCTCCACGATAGCGTATTTCTTCACGGCCTCCTCTACCTCACCCGCCAACGCCTCGCAACGGCCGGCCAAGTCCGTGTTATTTCTTACGACACGAAGAATCTCAGCCACCTGGCGAAGCGAGGTGATAGCGAACAAGTTCGATGGTACCAAGAAGCCGAACAGCGTAGCGTCGTCGGAAGGACGGAAAGAAGAGACGATTAGGCCCACCGGGTTCACCGGGCTACCCCAACCATCGTTCAAGAGGGTATCACCTTGGCGGTCCGTCACACGGGAGAAACGGTACGGCCCGAGGCTATCCTTGCGCTGTTGCTCACGGAAGGTACGGTAAACGGCCTCCATTGCCTGCTCCCATTTGCTGTCGAATACGGAGGTATCGCCAATCTCTTTCCAATAATGATACGCCAAGCGGATCGGGTAGCAAAGCGAGTCGATCTCCCATTTACGCTCGTGAAGCTCTTTCTTCATCTCCGTGCGGTCGCTCTCCCACTCGCTCCCGGTAGGGCCTTCGTTGAAGCCGTTAGCGTAGGGATCGATCAGGATGCAGGCGGTCTGGCGATTGATAGCTCCGACCAGCATTTGCCGCAAGTCCTTATCCTTCTTCGCCAAGGTGACGAAGGGGTAAACCTGCGCCGAGGAGTCACGCAACCACATGGCGTGAATATCTCCGGTGATCACGAACGTATCCGGCTTGCCGTCTACCATCTTGAACTCACAGGTCGTGTCCAAGGTATTCGGGTAGCAGTTCTCGAACATCCAAGCCAGCTTCGGGTCCTTGATACGGGCCTTGGAAGCCTTCAGTTGCTCCTCTACCGCCTTGGAGGTAAACTTACGGGCCTCGGGAGCCGGGCGCTTGCTGGCGTAATCGCCGGTCACCTTAGAGGCGATCGTGCTAAAACTCTTTTTATTGTCGGGCGTACTCACGGCGGAGTATACCTTCTCGCCAACCAACAGGCCGGCCAAGGAAATAGATCCTGTTTTCAGGAAATTACGTCTTGTAGTCATTTATATAGTTTTTATGGTATTATATTCCAGTGGCAAAGTTAAGAAAAAAAATAAAGGCTCCCAATCCTTTTCGGACCGGAGCCTTCGCCAACTCAATAATTCCTTAAATTAGCCTAAATACGATTTTAGAAGCTTGCTACGAGTTCCTTGTCTTAATCTTCTGATTGCTTTTTCCTTGATCTGGCGGACACGCTCTCTAGTGAGGCCAAATTTGTCGCCAATCTCTTCCAATGTCATTTCCTGACAGCCAATACCGAAAAACATCTTGATTATCTCACATTCTCTTTCGGTCAGTGTAGCAAGCGCTCTATCAATTTCCTTAGCCAATGACTCGTTCATTAACGACCGGTCCGCGATAGGAGCGTCATCGTTCACAAGCACATCCAAAAGGCTGTTGTCTTCGCCTTCCACGAACGGGGCATCCACGGAAATATGACGTCCGGACACCTTCAAGGTATCGGAAATCTTATCCACCGGGATATCCAACTCATCAGCAAGTTCCTCTGGAGACGGTCTGCGCTCGTTTTCCTGCTCGAACTTGGAGAAGGCCTTGCTGATCTTGTTCAGCGAGCCTACTTGGTTCAACGGAAGACGCACGATTCTTGACTGCTCTGCCAAAGCTTGCAGAATAGATTGGCGAATCCACCATACAGCATAGGAAATAAACTTGAAACCTCTCGTCTCATCGAATTTCTCGGCAGCCTTGATCAAGCCTAAGTTACCCTCATTAATAAGGTCGGGCAAACTCAAACCTTGGTTCTGATATTGCTTAGCCACAGAAACGACGAAACGGAGATTCGCACGGGTCAATTTCTCTAACGCCCTACGGTCTCCTCTTTTGATAGCCTGTGCCAATTCCACTTCCTCTTCTACCGTGATAAGATCTTCTCGACCAATCTCTTGAAGATATTTATCCAGCGAAGCGCTTTCGCGGTTGGTAATGGACTTTGTGATCTTTAATTGTCTCATTCAATTTGTTTAATTGAGAATACGGGGTGCAAAGATAACCATTTTTGTTGAAAGAATTGGCTGGATGCACCCCACATCCAGCCAATTAAAAACCTTTAACAATCTTTTCACACCTATAAGACTACAGTCCTTGTTTATCTTATTCGGCAAGATCTATCGCATAGTACTTCGTACGTCCGTTCGGGTAGAAGCCTTTAATGAAGAGGCCTTGATCTTCCGTACGTCCTTGAAGTATGCTTTCCACAATCTTTTCCAAGTCTTCCGGAGCAGAGATCTTCTGGTTGTTTACAATCATGATAATGAAGCCTTTCTTTATACCGGCGTCTTTCAGTTTGCCGCTGGTCAGACCGGTGACCTCGATACCATAACTTACACCTAACTTACGTTTCTGCTCGTCGTTCAAAGCCTTGAACGCTGCGCCCATAACCTCTGCGCTGTCACCACCCTTCACGACCTTGGTGCTACCTTGCGCATTACGGAGTTCTACCGTGAATTTCTTCGTGCTACCGTTGCGGTTGATCGTCAACTCTACCTTGTCGCCCGGACGGTATTTGCTGATCTGCTCTTGCAAAGCGCTAGACGATTTGATCTTCACGCCGTTCACGGCTACAATCACGTCACCCTTCTCGATTCCGGCTTCCTTAGCGGAGCTGCGCTCGGCGAAACCACCTACGTAAGCGCCCTCGAATACTTTCACTTTCTCTTTCTCAGCGTCCGGCACGTATTGCGGGTCTTGTATCAATACGCCTAATACAGCACGCTGCACGGTTCCGAATTGCTTCAAGTCGTTAGCCACCTTACCGGCGATGCTGATAGGCACGGCGAAAGAGTATCCGGCGAAGTTACCGGTCTCGGAGTAGATAGCGGTATTGATACCGACTAACTCGCCTTTCGTGTTCACTAGCGCCCCACCACTGTTACCCGGGTTCACGGCGGCGTCTGTCTGTATAAACGACTCGATCTTGCTACGATCCTTGCCACCGGCGCCGATGTTACCACGGCTCTTAGCGCTCACGATACCTGCCGTAACGGTAGAGGTCAAGTTAAACGGGTTACCTACCGCCAACACCCACTCACCTACTTTCAACTTCTCAGAATCACCAAAGGGGATCGTAGGTAAGTCGGTTGCCTCGATCTTGATCAAGGCGATATCTGTTGTCGGATCAGCCCCTATAATCTTTGCCGGGAATTTCCGGTTATCGTTCAAGGTAACCTCCAGCTCATCGGCTCCGTCGATCACGTGGTTGTTCGTGATGATATAACCATCCGTAGAGATAATGACACCCGAGCCGGCGCCCACACGAGGTTGCTGTTGCGGACGTTGGAACCCTCCACGGCCACCGAAGCCAAAGAAATACTCGAACGGGTCCATATACTGCTGACCGCCGTCCCCGTTAGAGGCTTGCGCGTTAGCCGTGGCCTTGATATGGACAACCCCGTGGATGGCGCTCTCGGCGGCCGTAGTGAAATCGATATTCTCGGCGGCCACGGTTCCATAATTCGTCAATCGGTACGGTTGCTTGAAGGTATTCTCAACCCCGGAGGCCAACTCCACCGGACGTTGATTCTTATTCATCAGGTAAGTACTCGTTCCGATCGCGGCACCAGAACTAATGGCTGCTATCAGAGCAACACCAAGCACATTCTTCCAGATATTTTTCATACTTTTCTTATTTAATTAAACACTTAAATTTAACAGTTTCTTTACGGCAAAGAAAACTCAAAAATTGTGCGGATATTCCATTTCCATCGTATTTTTTATCACTTTTAACGAGGCATCACAGGGGCTTAACCGCACTTAACAGTACTGTGTATTGCAAAGTACCTTTTTAACAATTAAACAGCAGACGAATTGACAGTTGACATGCGATAACTGACAGTCGGTTACTGGCAATCTAGAATCCCTGTTCGTATAAAAAACACCTAGGAGACAGAATATGTTTACGGCTGAAAAAGAAAATGTTATCCTATCTCTCCTATGCGTCTCCAAAATAATTGTCAATCGCCGACCGCCAACTGTCAACTAAAATACCTATCTTTGTCCTATCGCAGTCTGCCGGTCTGTCGCTCACCTTCGGGTGTGAGGAAAGTCCGGGCAACACAGAGCACCATACTTCTTAACGGGAAGCTGTCCGTGAGGGTAGAGTAACGTAACAGAGAATAACCGCCGGACTCGTCCGGTAAGGGTGAAAAGGTGAGGTAAGAGCTCACCGGGTCCCGTAGCGATACGGGATGCCGTACGTCTTATGGGTTGTAAGGTCATGTATACCGGCGCATGTAGGATGGCTCGTCCGATGCCGGGGGGTAGACCGCTAAAGCTTACCGGCAACGGTAAGACAAGATAAATGGCAGGCGCCTCTTTCCAAAGAGGTACAGGACCCGGCTTATAGGCAGACTGCTTTTTTTATTTGCCAATTAAATCATGTGCCGATATGCCCAAAAACAAGCCACGGGAAGAAAAGAAACCTATTGGAGAACGGATCAGCGCATTATTAGCACGAACCATCCGTTTCGTAACCTACGACATTTGGCGGATTACCGAGAATGAAGTTAGTGGGCTGAAGGAGATTTATATCAATATCATCAAGACGGTCATACTCGCCGTGCGGGGTTTCCAGAGCGAGAACCTGCAAACCAAGGCGTCGGCGCTTACCTACAGTACCTTGTTATCTATCGTACCTTTGCTGGCCGTATTATTAGGTATAGCTAAGGGCTTCGGTTTCCAAGGGACGGTACGGCAGGAGTTGTTCGATTATTTCCCCGGGCACGAGATGGAGCTGAACAAGGCGTTCGAGTTCGTGGAGAGCTATCTGGCGCAGGCGCAGGGGGGAGTGATCATCGGGGTCGGTTTGATTTTGTTGTTTTATACGGTGATCAACTTGATCTCGTCCGTAGAGGATACGTTCAACGATATCTGGCAGATTCAGAAATCCCGGCCATGGTACCGGAAGATATCCGATTATCTGGCCTTGTTCCTCGTGCTGCCGGTGCTGATGACGGCGTCCAGCGGCTTGTCCATCTTCATGTCTACCTTGCAGAACTCGTTCTTAGGGCAATACTTGTTTTTTACGCCACTCGTAGAGCTGTTCTTGCATATAGCGCCTTATATTATCACGACATTGGCTTTCACGGGGCTGTACGTCTCTCTGCCGAATACGAAAGTAAGGTTTGTGAACGGGTTGGTGGCAGGCTTTATCGCTGGTTGCGCCTTCCAGTTGTTCCAATTTATTTATATCAGTGGGCAGATTTGGGTGAGCAAGTACAACGCTATTTACGGTAGTTTTGCCGCACTGCCTTTGTTGTTGCTTTGGTTGCAGCTTTCTTGGTTGATTTGCTTGTTTGGCGCAGAGCTGTCGTACGCCTCCCAGAACGTGAAGAAATTCAGCTTTGAGAGGGACAGCAAGAATATCAGTCGCCGATACAAGGATTTCCTGACCCTGCTGATCGCCTCGCTGATCATCAAACGGTTCGTGAAAGGCGAGAAACCCTATACGGCCGACGAGCTATCCGACGCTTACCGCATCCCTATCCGCATAACGACACAGATCTTATACCTGCTCACGGAGTTGAACATCATCATCGAGGTGAATTACGGGAATGACGACCGTGTGGCATACTACCAGCCGGCGATCGATGTCAATAAGATCACGGTCAGCTACCTGCTGACCCGCATGGACGAGTATGGCTCCGAGAACTTTAAGATTGACACGAGCAAGCTTTTCAGCAAGGAATGGAAAGCCCTGCTGAAGACACGTGAGGATATGATAAAGGCAAACGACAATATCCTGCTGAAAGACCTATAGGGAATTGAAAATTGAGAATTGAGAATTGAGAATTAATACAGGAAATAGGGATTTGACGAGTGGGGCGGTATGGAAGGTGATCCTGCGTTTCGCTTTCCCTTTGCTGATCGGCAATCTGCTGCAACAACTCTATAACGTGACCGACAGCGTCATCGTCGGGCAGTTTCTGGGGAAAGAGTCGCTGGCGGCGGTATCGGCTTCCTTCTTCATCTATTACTTTATTATCTCGCTGGTGATCGGTATCGGGAGCGGTACGTCGGTGGTGATCTCACAGTTTTTCGGGGCGAAGGAGTTCGATAAGGTGCAGAAGGCCTTCTCCTCTTTCTTTATCTTCATGTTGGTCGCAGGGGTATTGCTGTCCATAGCGGGAATTATTTTTGCCGAGCCGATGTTCAGGCTGACGAACACACCGGAGGACGTGATCCCGCAGGCGGTCGCTTATTTTAGGATTTATGTAGGGGGTACGTTCTTGTTTGTCACTTTCAATAGCATTATCTCCATATTGCGGGGTGTCGGGGAGTCCGTGCGCCCCATGCTGTTTATCCTGCTTACCACGATTTTGAATATCGCCTTGGATTTACTCTTCATTGTCGTTTTCAAATGGGGGATCGAAGGGGCGGCACGGGCTACGGTGATCGCCCAAGGGATCGGCATGTGCGTGGCCCTAGGCTATGTGAACAACACCCATCCCCTGCTCTCTATCAAGAAACAGGATTTATTGTTCGATATGGGACTGTTCAAGGAAGGGCTCCGCATCGGGCTTCCCTCCAGTGTACAGCAATGTGCCATCTCGCTCGGATTGATTGCCTTACTGGGGATCGTGAACAGTTTCGGCACGGATACGCTCACCGCTTACGGGGCAGCGGGAAAGATCGACACGATCATCATCCAAGCGGTATTGACCCTCTCTGGGGCGCTAGCTGCTTTCTGCGGGCAAAACATCGGAGCCGGGCACTTGGACCGGGTACGTGACGGGGTACGATTCGCCATGCTTGTCAACCTATTGCTGGGTCTAGCAACCTTCACGGCCATCTATTTCTTCGGGGACAAGATGATGCTGGCTTTCACCAAGGACCCGGAGGTGATCCGGATTGGCAAGGAATATTTATTGATCATGGGAGGATTCTTTATCGTACACGGCGGCTTGAACGTCTTCAACGGGGCATTACGGGGAGCTGGCGATACCCTGTTCCCAATGGCAGTAAGCATCACTTGTCTTTGGCTGATACGCATTCCCCTCGCCTATTGGTTTAGCTCTATCTGGGGACGGAGCGGTATCTGGTGGGCCATCGGCGCCAGCCTTTGCATCGGGCTTACAATCACCTATATCTATTATAAATTGGGATTCTGGAAGAACAAAGGGCCTTTACGGAAGAAATAAGCATAGCTTATTATTCGTTTCCATCGGGGTCGCATCGCCCGATCGCTTGATTGAATATAGAAAAAGCCCTCAAGTCAATGACTCGAGGGCTTTCTTTTGTTGCGGAGGCAAGACTCGAACTTACGACCTTTGGGTTATGAGCCCAACGAGCTACCACTGCTCCACTCCGCGATATAGTCGCTATCATTTCCTGATTGCGAGTGCAAAGGTATATATTACATTCCAAACTTCCAAACATTTTCAAGAAATATTTTCAATTTGTTTGCATACGCCCTTCGCTATCGGGCAGTGAAGCCTTGTTTAGCAGCAATTTGACACTAGAAATTCTCGATCGTATCAAAACCGAATGGTTCATATAAATGCAGACGGTTTCTCAACGATTGTATCTCCGCCTGCAAATTCCTCATCCGGTTCAGCATATGATGAATGGCCTCGATTCCCTCGATGTTAATAGACAAGTCGTAATACATACGTGTGTATTGTTCCAGATCACGGAGCTGGGAAGAGAAGAGATACCTCTCTCCATCCGTGATATTAATGTCTATCAAACCTCCCTCTTCCAGCAAAATGATGAACGAAGGGTCTATATGGCATTTCTGGCAGTATTCACTGACAATAACTAAATCTGTTTGCATAATACACCTGTTTTTAATTTAGACTTTGTATTTCCCGGAACAATTCCTTCTGTTTCTCTGTCAAGTTGGTCGGCACCTCGATCGAGTACGTGACGATCAAGTCACCAAACTGCCCCTCCTTCTTGTAAACAGGGAATCCCTTACCTTTCAACCGGACTTTCGTATTGTTTTGCGTGCCCGGTTTTACTTTCAGTTTCACCTTGCTATCCAAGGTATCGATAATCTGCTCGCCACCCAAGACCGCCGTATAGAGGTTCAAGGGGACAGTCAGGTACAGATCGTCTCCCACCCGTTTGAAACGGCTGTCGTCCGGGATAATGAACGTGATGTACAAATCACCGGCAGGGCCTCCATTCATGCCCGGCCCGCCTTGGCCTTTCAGCTTAATGGTTTGCCCGTTGGCTACGCCGGCGGGAACCGTGATACGCAGGTTCTTGCCGTTCACGGTGATCACCTGCTTATGTGTCTTGGCCGCATCCATCAAGGATAAGTGCAATTCGGCCGTGTAATCCTGTCCACGGAACCCATGATTAGAACGGCCACCGCCCCCCCGGCGGGAACCAAACATAGACTCAAAGAAATCCGAGAACTCTCCATCATCGCCGGAGGAAGACCAATACGTACCTCCACCGTTCGAGAAGCCGCCGCCAAAGCCGCCACCTTGCTGGCCGTACTGCTTCCGTTGAGCCTCGAACTCATCCGCATGTTTCCAATTCTCCCCGTACTGGTCGTATTTCTTACGCTTTTCCGGATCGCTAAGCACCTCGTTCGCCTCATTGATCTCCTGAAACTTACGATGAGCGTCGGGATCGTTCGGATTTAAGTCAGGGTGATATTGCCGAGCCAACTTCTTATAGGCTTTCTTGATATCATCCTGAGAAGCGTCCTTGTTCACCCCCAAAATCTTGTAATAATCGATATAGGCCATAATCTGATATGTTTAGTCTATTTTTCTCATAATAATTATATAACAATAAACATACCAAGGATAGTTTTGGTTAGTGAAAATTTACTTAAAACGTTTTTAATCGTACACGCACGGAATTAAGATTGTCTGTAGATAGAAAAGGCTCTAGCCGGGATCATCAGATGCCGCTAAAGCCTTTTATGGATAGGAAATTCTTCGAACCTTATTTAAACTGCATCATCTTGCTAATATACTTCCCGACAATATCGAACTCTAGGTTCACTACCGTACCTTTCTCGATCTGGCAAAAGTTCGTGTTATCGTGCGTATAAGGGATGATAGCGACTTGGAAACTGTTTTGCTGGGAGTTGCATACCGTCAGGCTGACACCGTTCACGCAAACGGAGCCTTTCTCCACGGTCATATACCCCTGCCGGGCCATCTCCTTATCAAAAGCGTACTCGAACGTATAGTACCAGCTGCCGTCCACCTCCTTCACCTCCGCACAAACGGCGGTCTGGTCCACGTGCCCCTGTACGATATGCCCGTCCAGACGGCCGTTCATCAACATGCTACGCTCCAAGTTCACCTTATCGCCCACTTTCAGGTTCCCGAGGTTCGAACGTTCCAAGGTCTCCTTGATAGCGGTAACCGTATACGTATCTTCCGTCATGCTTACCACCGTAAGGCAAACGCCGTTGTGAGCCACGCTCTGATCTATTTTCAGCTCATTCACGAATGAGCACTTCATCGTCAGATGAAGGTTTCCTTTATCGGATTGGAGGGCTACTACCTGAGCCGCTTCTTCTACAATACCTGAGAACATAATCAAATTGTTTTTAGTTTGTACTCCCAAAACTGTTATTTATTCATGGGCAAAGATAACGCCTTTAAGGTAATAAGCCCGATAAAAAGGATGTTATTAAATGTTTTTATCACAGTAGAAACCGCACTTATTTATCGTCCAAGGAGATCAAATCGTATCGTTGGCTTCCCATACCCAACGCTTCCGCATCCTCGACGATGTGAAAGCCTAAAAACGAAATTGGGGCTACTCACACGGCTCCGTATCTCGTATATCATTCTAAACCATCCCTAAACATTCCTTAAAGCCACTTGTTTCATAAATAGATTATCCTAATAATATAGATCTTATGAAATCAAAGAATTTAACACTGGCCTCTCTTTTCGCCGGCTTGCTCATGTTCATGAACCCTACGGGAAGCGAGGCGTGTACAAGGGCCGTTTACCTCGGGCCGGACAATATGGTCGTAACCGGACGTACCATGGATTGGAAAGAGGACCCGCAATCCAACCTTTACCTCTTCCCCCGGGGAGTGCAAAGAAGGGGGGCGATATCCGATAATACCATCCAATGGACCTCGAAATACGGAAGCGTGGTGACCGCCGGGTATGATATCGGTACGTGCGACGGAATGAACGAGAAGGGGCTTGTAGCCAACCTATTGTTCCTCACCGAGTCATCTTATTTCCGACCGGACGATAACCGCCCGGTTATGGGGCTTAGCATCTGGACGCAGTATGTACTCGATAATTTCGCCACGGTAGATGAGGCGGTTGCCGAGTTAAGCAAGGAGGTCTTCCGCATCGACGATCCGGATCTCCCGAACGGGGCGAAATCGACCTTGCATCTCTCGATCTCGGACGCTTCAGGAAATAGCGCTATCTTCGAATACCTGAACGGGAACTTGGTTATCCACGAGGGACGGGAATGCCAAGTCATGACGAATTCCCCTACATACGATAAGCAACTAACCTTAAACGATTACTGGCAACAGATAGGCGGCTTAGTCATGTTGCCGGGTACGAACCGAGCTTCCGATCGTTTCGTGCGTGCCTCTTTCTATATCCACGCCATCCCGCAGACAAGTAATTTCCGGGAAGCGGTAGCCGGGGTATTCAGCGTAATGCGTAACGTATCGGTACCTCTGGGAATCACGACCCCGGATCAACCGAATATCTCCTCTACCCGCTGGCGTACGGTAGCCGACCAGAAGAATAAGGTATATTACTTCGAGTCTACTTTAAGCCCGGATATCTTTTGGGTAGATTTCAAGAGCTTGGACTTCAAGGCAGGTACACCTATCAAGAAACTAACGCTCACAGACGGCGAGATTTACGCCGGAAACACCGCCAAAGATTTCAAGGACAGCAAACCGTTACCGTTCTTGTTCGGGATCTGAAGGGCCGATATCAACATCTCTGCCGGATGCTGTCCACGGGATTCGTGCTGGCAGCCCGGTAGTTCTGGATCGTAACCGTGAGCAACGTGATGATCGTAATGGCAAGGAAAGCCAAGAGGAAAATCCACCAATGGAGCGGAGCCTTCAAGGCGAAATTCTCTTGCCAGCGCTCAATGCCGTACCAAGCGATCGGCGAGGCGATCACGAAACAGATCATGACGATCCATAGATACGATAGGTTATGCTTCCGCAACAAGTCCATCACGGTAGCGCCAAATACCTTCCGGATACCGATCTCTTTCCGTTTATATTCGCTCTCAAACAAGACAACACCAAATACGCCTACCAAAGACACAAATACGGCAATCAAGCTGAAGAACAAGATTTGTTTGCCAAGTAGCAGCTCTTTCTGGTACAAGTTCTCTTGGATATTGTTGAACAAATGGATATCAAGGGGATAATCAGGATCTAGTTCCCGCAAGGAGCTCTCTATGTCTAGCGAGAGTTGACGGTAGTCCGTCCCCGGGCGAACAAGGATCATCAGGTTCGTCAAGGTCCCAGCCATAATATCTTTTCCGACAAAGATGGCGAACGGCTCCAGCTTATCCCGGAACGAGTTATATTTCAGGTCAGGCACGAAACCGGCGATCTTCTCCCTACGATGTAAATCTCCCCAGTCCAACCGGATTGGATCTCCCGCTTTCAGCCCATAGGTCCGTTTCGCTTCCTCATTGAACAAATAAGTGCCATCGCTCAACTGGTCTTCCGGCAGGAATCCCCGACCCTCCAGAATAGGAAGGGCCAATACCCGCTCAATCTCCGAGTCTGCCTGCACCACCTTGAATTGGATATCCTCATCCACGTAGGTACGTCCCCAGCCGGAGTAATTATCCTCAGCGCCAAGCACTCTTGAGGTAAACGACAAGGCCTCGACAGAGGAGAGTTGCCCCAACCGCTGACGCACGCTCTCCGGTTGCCTGCTCAGATTACGGTTTAGCTTTACGGTGACAATCCGCTCGCTATCGAATCCAAGCGGCGTATGAAGCATATTGTAATTCTGCCACGTGATAAACAAAGCCGCTATAACCAAAATAAAAGAGGCCACGAACTGAAATCCTACTAACACATTGCGGAACGAGCGCCCCTTGGGAGATAAGCCAAAATTTCCTTTCAGCACCAGTGCCGGAGAGAAAGAGGTGATATACCAAGCCGGCCAGCAACCAGCGATAAGTCCGATCAGCAACACAAAGCCTCCACAGGCGATCAACAAGGGCATCTGCCCCTCCAAGGAAATGCCTCCACTGACCAAATCCACAAACCCGGTCTTCGACAACAGGCGAACCAGCAGCAAAGCGATCAGGTAAGACAACAGGCACATCCCCACTGCCTCCGAAGCCACGGCCATCCGGAGCGCCGATACCGGACTCCCCAATACCTTCCTCGTGTTGATGCCCCGCAGACGGACCGGCACCAAAGCATTGCTGAAGTTCATGAAATTAATGACCGCTATCAATACGATCAAGATAGCGATAGCAGATAGCGCTTGAAGCTGGGCATAGCTCCCCTTTTGCTTCTGTGAATCGTAGCTCGTGTCAGTCTTAAAATAGATATCCGGCAGAGAAGTCAAGCGCAATTGTCTCGTTTTCCAATTCCATTCGTCGTGGCGGAAATTTTTCTCGAAACCAGCCAAGACATCCGGAGCGGAGGCCGGATTATCCAGACGGAGATAACACTCAAAATTATTTTGCATCCAAGCGCCTGCGCCTTCCTTGTCCGATATGCGCCGATAGACCGCATTACTGACGATCGAGTTGGAGGGAAAGTCCCGGTAGACACCTCCCACCTCGGACGTCCACCCCTCTCCGATCAAGACTTGCCCGACCGCCGGATGATTGCCGAAGAAACGATGAGCCATACTTGCCGGTATCAATACCCGGCCCTTCTCCTCCAACGCCGCCGCTTCACCTTCCACCATATCAAAGTTGAAAACACGGGCATAGGAGGGATAGCAGGCATAGAGCTCCTCATGGAAAGTCATCCGCTCACCATCCCGATCCACCGTGATATACTTCTTATCGCCCCACCGATTTATTAGCGCCCCCTCCTCAATATGTGGAGAGGAGGCCAAGAACCGATCGATAAGCGGGCGGTTCAATACGACTTGCGCCCCTTTATTATTGTGAACGATCTCCAAGCGATACAACCGGTCGGCATGCTTATGGAAACGATCGTATCCCCACTCGTAACGAACTTGCATGAACAAGATCAAGAAAGCTGTAAAAGCCACAGATAATCCTGCTACATTCAAGAAACTAGCCATTTTAAAACGACTGATCACAAAAACGAAATTTCGTACGATTGAGTTCATGATATTTCCTTTTAAAAGTTACTAAAGCCTATGCCTAAAGCTATCCACCGGATTCGATGTGGCAGCCCGGTAGCTCTGGAAAAAGACAGAGACAAACGAGATCACGAGGCAGAATAAGCCGGCGGCGATAAATATCAGCGGACTTAAACTAATACGATATGAATAATCAGACAGCCAATCTTTCATAAAGTACATAATAATAGGTATGGCGATCACGAAAGCGATCAGCACATAGTTCAAGAACGTGAATACGAGCTTAACCAATATCTGCCGGTTGCTCGAACCAAATACCTTTCGTACGGATACTTCTTGCAAACGCTGTTGGATAAAATAAGTGGACATCGCCAATAAGCCTAGCAAAGAAATAAGGATGGCGATTATCGAGAATACGATTACGATCTTTGCCAAACGGATTTGCGAGTCGAATGAGTTTTGTAAACGCTCATCCATGAAGTAAGCCTCAAACTCAAGTCCGGTCACTTTCTCATATACTTTACCGATAGCCTCCTTTGCGGCGAAAGGATCACCTTGTGTCTCGATCAAGATCATCCAAGGATCTTCATTATCTTTCAAGAAACGGAACATGACAGGGTTCATCCCTGTCGTCACATTTCCAAAGCAATAGAAATCCCGGACGATACCCGCTATCGCTATCGGCCTTTCGTGCCTATCCAACATAAAAGAGGTCGCATCCTCCGATAAGTTCATCTCACGCATCGCTTGCTCATTTAGGAACCAGCCCTCTGTCGTTAAGTGGTTATCACGCAAAATCTCCAATCCCAGCATATCGTAGCAATCCTTATCCATAACGAATTGCTGAAAAGATATATTTTGCCCCTGATAAGTAGCAGTCCAATTATTACTACCGAATAAAGGCAATCCTTGAGTCTTCCCGACCCTATCTACGCATGACAAACCTTTCAACTCACCGACAAAAGCGGATAACTGCCTTTCATCCACCGACCGCATAGCCAATAAATTCTTCGTTTTATATCCGACAGGAGCGTTGATCATATGAACGATCTGGCAAACCATCGTGATAGAGGCGGCGATCATCGTGATCGTGATCACATTTTGGAATACGATAAAGAACTTACTGAATACCATTTTCGTCTTAGCCCGGAACGTACCCCTTACCACCTCGATCGGTTTAGAAGAAGAAATAATGATAGCAGGCAGTAAGCCGGATAAAACTCCCACGCCAACCGTTAATGAAACCAAAGCCAATAGCCAGACAGGTCTACCCAATACATTCATATCGACACGTGTCTGCAATAAATCATTGACAAACGGCACGACCGCCAAAGCAAGGAGAACCCCGATAACCAAAGAAATAAACGTAAGCAAAGTAGACTCCAGCATCAAGCGCATGAATAACTCGCCCCGTGAAGAACCCAAAAGGCGCCGGGTAGCCATCTCCTTCGCCCTAAAACCCGCTTGGGCGACCGTCAAGTTAATATAATTAATGACCGCGAAAATCAAGATAAGGAAACCTACGGACATCAGCACGATCACGAAACGCCAATCTCCCTTTCGCAAAGAAGAGTAAGAAGCGGCTTTCGCAAAATACTGCTCACTAAGCGGCAATATGCGTACCTCCTTTGCCGTCCCATATTGATACGGCCAATAAAACTCCTTGAACCAATGGGCCATATCCTCCGCACGAGAAGGGAAATCACTACCCTCACGCACCAAGACAAAAGCCGATGTACTTCCGGCATTCCCCAATTGATCCGGAGCCAACGACCAGTTCAAATACCGAACCTGCTCCCAACGCACGATCACATCGGCTTCGGGAATAGAGGAATGAAGTAAATCCTCCACCACCCCGTTTATAGTAGCCGATATGGTATCGCCCACCAACAACTTCCGTCCCATCGGATCATCCGTTCCGAACATCTTACGGGCGAACGAAGAGGAGACCACCGCATAGTTCCCGGCGGCCAACGCTTGCTCACGAGTGCCTTGTAGCAACCGGAAATCAAAGAAATCGAAGAACGTAGAGTCTGCGAACATCACGTTTGCCTTCAGTTTCCGATCACCGGAAACAGTAACGACGCCGCTAAAATTACCCGCCACTACCGGACAAACTTTCTCTACCTCCGGATAGCGTTCCTTGATCTTATAAGGAATGGCGGCTCCGGTAGCCATCCAATTCTCATTCCCGACCAGATAGATACGATCCGCCTTGGTATGGAATTTATCAGTAGACATCTCCTGTACCGTATAGACCGCTATCAATAACACAAACATCAACGATACGGACAAACCAAACACGTCTATCAGCGTATAAGCCTTATTCCTTCCGAGAAACTTAAAGAAGGACTTAAAGTTCAATAAATTATTCATGAATTATAAATTATCAATTTTCTATTATCTATTTTCAATCACTCAGATTTTAAGCAATTCACCGGATTATCATTAGCCGTCTTGCGGGCATCCAGACAAACCACGGAATATATAATCAATAATACACATACGCCGCAACCCAAGAATATGTACCATGACAAAGGAACCTTCTCCGTGAATTGCTCTTGCCACTTTTGCAAGACAAAGTATGCTATACCACCGCCTAATATGACCGCATAGATACAGATATATCCGATATCCTTTATGAACAACCTCAATATATCCCATAAGGTAGCCCCATTCACCCGGCGAACCGCTATCTCCTTACGACGACGGCTCACCTCATCATTCGTATAGCCAATAAGTCCTATCAACGTAACAAGAAGCGTGACCAAACCTCCGATCATCACGGAATCACGGAATTGACGGGAGTCCTTATATAGATCCATGATCTCGGAACGGAAAGAGATAGCGTTCAGTTCACGATCCGGAAATGTCTCGGATATCTTCTGCTGTAAACGAGCCATATTATCGTTGGTCAGCTCATGGAACTTCACCTGCAAGGTGTACATGGGCTTATGCGCATAGAATAATACGGAGGGCCGCATATCTTGGTTCGAGATTCCTCCCAGACGGATATTCTCATACACGCCGCAAATCGTGAATGGCTCCTCATTCCATTTGCTATGCTCGGTGACGCAAATATCCTTCCCAACAACATCATCCGTCCAGCCCGCTACCAATTTCATCTTCTCCACGAAACGGCGGTCTACCATCACCTCTCTCGAGTTGGTCACATTCTCCGTGAACGAGCGGCCTTGGATCACGGGAATCTCCATCATGTCCAGATATCCGTTGCCTACCCAATAGAGATCGGCGATATTAAAAAGCTCTTGAGTCCCGCCCGGTAAAAGAATATTATTACCGGAAGCATGCTCGAAAGGCAATTGATAAACGGTGGTAGCCGCAGCGACTCCCGGAAGCCGCATCACCTCATCCAGAATCTTGGCACGAGAGGTAGAGTCCACGCCAGCTAACCCACAGTAGGTAAGGTTCTCATAGGCATATCCCGGACGATCATTCACCATAAACGTATATTGACGGGCAACGAAAACAAGCATCGTCACCAAAAAGCCCGTAGCTACAAACTGGACAAGCAACAAGGCTTTCTTCCAGATACGCTTATTCTCCCGGTAATTACGGAAAGCGGAGGCCACCGGAATCCGAGCGTATAATGATCCCGGCATAAAACCAGATACGAAAAACACCAAGATACATATCCCTAGCAAGACCAAGCTACCATTAGACAAGAGCAAGGAATCTAACGAAGTCGCCAACAACTCCTCTACCGTACCTCTAAACGCAAGGATCAACAATAAGGCCAAGATCAGTGAAAGCACTATATGTACCAACGCCTCACCAAACATCATACCATGAATATTATTCTCGCTTGCCCCATAACATTTATGGACAGCCACCTCCTTCGAACGATTTACGATAGAGGATATCACGATCAAGATATAGTTCATCACCGCCGTGAAGATCAAAGCGAAGGCCAGTAAGGAAAGTATCCATGTCATTCGCTTGACTTGCGGCAACTCCTTGTGTAAGCCATCCAGCTCATGAAACGAGAAACCAATGTTAAACCCTGTCTTTTGCTGTTCCTCCGGAGGGAAATAAGAATTCACGAACGTATGCACCTGTTCCTCCAAAGCTAAAGGATTCACTCCCTTGTGCAATTTCACGTAGCTTATGTAACGATCATTTCCCAACATATTAGTAGGCGAACCCTCCCACATGAACCGACCCGCCGAAGCCATAGAAACAATCACATCGTAACGGGAATGAGAATTTTCCGGAACTTCCTCAAAAACGCCACCAATAGTCATAGTACGTCCGGGCGAACTGTCTACCGTGAAGTTTTTCCCGATAACATCGCCCCCGATATTTTTCGCTATACGACTTGATACCAACACGTACATCGGGGTGGAAAGAACCTCTTTCGCATTTCCGATCAGCATAGGACGAGGAAGAATATCAAAGAAACAACTATCCGCTATGATACAACGACCGGAGTATTTCATCTTGGTGTCGGTCATCGTAAAGGTCCAGTCTCCAAAACTCGTGTATCGGGTGACGGTCTCGATCTCGGGTATCTGTTGTTGCATAGTTGGAGCGATGCCACCGCTTGTTTGCGGATAATCCTTCAACTCCCCTCCATTTTGCTGGTATTTCGCCCATACTTGATAGACCCGGTCTCTATCCGGATAAAAATCATCATACGATTGTTCGAAATAGACTTTAGCGATCAATACCAAACCTACCGCTAAACCGATTCCCAACGATACGATTTTCATCACGTTATGCCGCCCTTTCTTAAAAATGGAACGAATGGCGATTAGTATGTTTTTCATATTATATCGATTTTATTCCAGCACCAGCACTTCATTATCCTTATAACTCTCATAACTGGACACAATCACCTTCTCACCGGCTTCCAGACCTTCAAGAACCTCATAGTATTGCGGGTTCTGACGACCGATCTTGATAGAACGCCTGTAAGCTTTCTTTCCATCCGGATCAAGAACAAATATCCAACTTCCACCCGTACTCTGGAAGAAAGTTCCCTTCGGGATAATGATACTCTCGGTAGGTTGTCCCAGCTCCAAGTTGATATAGTAGGTCTGTCCGCTACGGATATTATCCGGACGCTCACCCGTGAAAACGAAATCCGTACGGAACTTACCATCACGAACCTCGGGATAAACTTTGCGCACCGTTAAGTCGAAAGACGAGCCTTGACGCTCGAAAGCGGCACTTAAGCCCGGTTTCACACGGTCTATATAATGCTCGTCGATCATGGCCTCAATCTTATAATCGGAAAGGTCGTTAATCTGGCCGATCTTTTGTCCCGGATTGATACTTTGCCCCAATACGACATCCAACAGTCCCAACTCACCGTCGATCTGGGAACGGACATTCAAGTTTTCCTTACGCTCACGGATCAACAGGATATTCTTCCGCATGTTCGCCAAGCTGGCCTCCATCTCATCCATCTGGATCGTGCGGGAGATAGAGTCTTGGCGCAAGCGCTCGGTAATCAAGGCGTGCTTTTGAGAGGCTAACTCGAAGTCCTCCTTCGCTTTCAGATAATCCTCCTTGGCGATCAAGTTCTCTTTATACAACTGTTCTTGTTGGTTGAACGAGCGGCGGGCCCGGTTCATGTCCATATCGTATTGAAGTTTCTCCATCTGATTGGTCAGCTTATCCTGCTCCATGGTAACCTGCGTATTACGAAGGAAGTTCTGCTTCTCCGCCAACTCGGCCTCAGCGTTCAATATCTGCAAATCCAGATTTGAGTTGCTCAGACGAACAATAATATCGCCTTTCTTCACTTGGGCGCCCTCTTCCACGACTTTCTCCTGCACGATACCGCCCTCCTCGGGGCTAAGCTGCACGACCGTGATAGGTTGCACCTGACCATCCATACGAAAGAAGTCATTGAATTGCTCACGGGTCACATTACCGATGCTAATCCCTCTCGCGTCCACTTTCAACGTAGAAGCATGATCACCAAAGATAATCCATCCCAACAAGATAACGAACAACACGCCACCCGCTACATAAGGAATATGCTTCTTCTGAAGACCTTTCTTTTTCTCTAATTGTATATCCATCGTATTCTATATTTTTTATTATCATCTAAATTCTATGTTCTCAATTCTTATTCATTGATAAGAGGCTTGCCCTTATAATAATCTACCAACTTGCTTTTCAATAAGTACATCAATCGCTTTTGAAGCAGATTGGCCTTGGACTCCAACAGCGTATTCGCACTTGTCTGTACATCCAGCGTGCTCATCAGGCCTTCCTCGTACTTCCGTAGGGTAACACGATAAGCCAACTCATCCGATCTCACCTTCTTATCCATCTGTATGGCCTCTTTAGCGTATCCCTCACGATCCAAGACGGATTGCTCTACCGCTGTCTGCAACTGGCGAAAGACCTCTGTTCTTGTCTCCCGTGCGATCCGCATATTGTTACGGTAACGACGAGCGTTCGTTAATCTGCTCAAACCATCGAATAAGGGGAAACTAAGGCTAAAAGAGACATATTCACCACGGTTATTCTTAAACTGATCCTTGAAAACTTCCGGGGCCTTATCAGACTTCAGGTTCTCGAAATAACTCGTAGAGATTCCGGCATTCAAATAAATGCTCGGCAGCAACTTTCCTTTATAAATACGATATTGGTATTTACTTTGCGTTAATTGATACTCGGCTTGCAAGGCGGTAGGGTTATTCCCGGACGCATAGGCGAAAATCTCCGCCACATTCTCTACTTCCGGGACATAATTGATATCCGGTAATAAAGTATCCACCTCCAGTTCTAAATCAGATGGATAATTCATACATTCCCTCAAAGTAAGCAAGGCAGTATTGAAAAGATTCTGCTGGTGGGTCAATGTATAATCATCGGCCGCTACTTGAGCCTCGAATTGAGCTACATCCGCTTTCCCTTTCAAACCCAGCTCTTCTTGCCGGCGAGTCTTATATAAGGTACGGTTACTCTCCTCCAATTTCTCGGCCGCCATACGAATCGTTCCTTTATAATATACCACATCCATATAAGCCTGCATGGTTTTCATCGCTAAATCATCTTTCGCTTTCTGGATGTCATTAACTCCCATACGGCGATTGGATTTTGCCATCAACCATTGATTGATCAGCTGTCCGCCCGTAAAAATAGGAATAGAAGCGTCGAGGCCATAGTTATTATTAAACGTAGAAGTATTCTCATAGGTATTGGTCGCAGGGTCAATCGAACGGCCAAAACTATATTGCGCTCCGACCTTAGCCGATGCCGCCGGGAAAAAAGAAGCTACAGCGGCATTCCGTTCCGCCTTATACGTATCTGATGTATAAACTTGCTTTTTAACCGATGGGCTGTTTTCCACGGCATAGCGCATACATTCATCCAAAGTCCAAAGTTTCTCTTGGGCCACCGTCGCGGTAGCGAAACTGAGAGAAAGAACTGTTGTAAGTAATATTTGTTTCATTGCTCTATTATTTTCTACTTAAAATAATAGCAAAGAACGTGCCAAAACACATAAACAACTAAACAACAACCAGATAACAAAAAGCCATTCTTTTAGAACTGTCCAATATTTTGACAATGCTGTCTAATTGTTTGACACTATTCCCACTTTGACACGTAAGAGCGTCTCTTCTTCTCCCTAAGCAAAAAACGCTCCGCTCCTATATGAATTCTTGCTCGATAGCCTATGAATTCTTATGCGCATACTGTATAATTCTACAAACCACGACGTGGTCTGTACAGATCAAGACGTGGAATATACAAATCACGACGTGGTCTATATATTCCACGGCGATAATCTGGAAATAGATGAGATAGTAATTATATTTGTATATAGTAAGAAGAATGTTTTTTACTTGAAGATACGAACAATTGTTTTGATTACAATCGTTGACTATCCTTTAGATTTAAGGGCAGGACACAAAAAAAGGGAAACAGTTGAACATCAACCATTTCCCTTTTTCTAAGTCGGGGTACCAAGATTCGAACTTGGGACCCCCTGCTCCCAAAGCAGGTGCGCTAACCGGACTGCGCTACACCCCGTTTTGCAATTCATAGTGTTTATCTCTGATTGCGGTGCAAAGGTACGCCTTTATTTTAAACTACAAAACTTTTCGGTAACTTTTTTCATGAAAAATATCATTTTCTTGTTGAGTGGATAGAATGGAACTTTGCGTCAGATAGTTCTTATCGTTGGCGTAAATAAATAAAAGGGTTCCATTCTTTATCGTATTAATAATTGGCTTACTGACAGATACAGGCAACGCAGGGCAACCAAAGCTACGTCCTAACCGACCCGAGGAAGCTGCCACAGAAGGATCGGAATAAGAGGCGCCATGAATTACAATCGCCCTTTGCTTAGCCAAATCATTTATTCCTTTTTCCAATCCATTTAGGATAAGCGAATAGCCATTCCGGCCTTGGTACGTATTTTCCGTCAGATAAAATCCTAAAGAGCTTTTGTGGGAACCGTTCTCGTTCGAGAAAGAGGTCGCATAATTCCCCCCGCTATTCTTACCGTGAGAAACCAAAGAGGTGTAAAGTATTCTCTTTTGCCGTATATCCAATACAACCATACGCTCCGCCGTAGAAGGTTTAGAGAAATCGATCAATGTAAGGATATCCTTATTTTTCCGATCAATCTTCTCGGAACCTCTAAGCCCCTGCATAAACGCATCGAAACAAACCCATTGATCCAATCGCATCTCCTCATATAATTGGCGCCCCATAACCACCACAGACGTTGATCCCGTTTCCGGAGATAGGGCACGCAAAACGCCACCGGTTGAAATTGAACCTACAGACAAGACAATAAAAAACAAATACAAGAAAATCCTTCGCATACTAAAAAACAATAACGCCGCAAAGTTATGATTTTTATTCTAATACAAAAACAATCGTCTCATTAACAGGCGCCCAATCGTAAACAAATTGCGCATGCGAAGTCGCGTTTCTCACACACATATGAGACCGTGGTGTCGTTCCCAACGAAGGCCTATATTCGATCAACGATTTACGAGGAGCGTTGACCGGTACGCCATGGATATACGCCCCATTCGTAAAACGGTTGGCATAAGGAGCGAATCCACCTGTCTCCTTGGAACCGTCTACCAAATAGATCATGCGAGACTTTTTTTCTTGGAGAACATACATTCCCAACGGGGTTTCCTGCGCATAAGGAGGACGATGCTGTCCGGTAGTCGCAGGGTTCATGCTACGAACCAACCATTTCGAGCCGACGTGCTCCAAGGTCGCGATATTCTGGTTATGACGATCCACGAAGATCGCCTTATCGAAGACTACCGTATCCCCTATTTGCTTGATATATTTCTTCGGAGCATACCACTCCTCCTCCCCATCATACACGGTTTGTATACGAGCGAATTTAGAATCCTCATCCATCGCCTTGATACGAACCAAGCTACCGTCACGTCCATAGATCTCGGGAATCACGGTATCAGTCAGCAAATAAAGCGGGACGGATTGATAGCGTTCTACACCAAGCGTATCGGAAACCCTCTTATAGGCATCTCTCTTGAAGACTTTTACAAGAGGAGCCTCTCCATTCCTGTTTTTATAGTTCTGCAAGATCGCCCATTGAGACGGCTCCTTTTGGATCGACTCCAATAAGGATAATCTTTCTTTCATTTTCTTCCACTGGAACTCCCGTGTCGTATCTTTATAGGGGTAAGTATCTTCTAAAGTATGCTTATCGTAAAGCAGCTCTTTCTCTATTTCGATACGGGGAGGCAAAGTCTCCATGATCACAGCGGAATCCTTCGATATAGAATCTACAGGAGTTAAGACCTCGGTTTGAGCAGGCTCGGTCCTCGGCGTACAATAACTTAGCGTACAAAGGCTCGATATCAAAAGTATAAAAACTGTTCTCGTCATCATTATTACCCGGGATTTATTTGAATATCGTAAATATACGATTTTTTCCAAATAACAGGTAATCTTATCATCTTGTTTACAAAGTAACCGCGCCAAATGACAGAGCTATCCTATATTCATCCTATAATCCATTTACTGCCCGGTATTAATGAGATAATCTTTGTCGTCACATAACAGCAGATAAATGTACTTACCGCAATGCATGGTATGGCGGCGACAGTAGGCAAGGCTAAGTCGTGCTTAAACACCGTTACCCACAATCCGAGCCAAAATATATGCATAAGGTACATACCGTAGCTGAGTTTAGACATCTCTGTTATGAGTCGTGGAGATTTCGAATTGCCTATGCAAGTAAAAGCGAGGAACGTACCCGCCGTAAGAAGCACACAGTTAATCGTACAGAAAGCCCATCCGATCTCTATCTCAGGTGTGACAAGAGTTACTCCGGGTATCGCTTGGACATAGAAGGAATAAATCGTCAGCAAGGCACCGACGAGCATCGAGGCGATTCCGATAACCAGACGTTTAGAACGGTTCCATGTAAGATGGACATGTATATAATGTGCCAGTACGAGGTATCCTAAATAACCGGAGAAGTACCACAGTATATGGTATTCGTTCCAAAAACATTGTCCCCACACCTCGCCGAAGCAACGATTGAGATAGGGCATACAGGTCGACAACAGAAACAAGCCGATGAAAAAACGCTCTTCTTTCGCCGTGGCTTTATTCAACCATGGCGATATTACGGGTATAAATAAATAGAGGCTGATCAAAGGGTACATGAACCACAAATGTCCGGCCTGTGAAGGAAAGTTCAAGAATATTCTCGATATATCTTTCAATGATGTCTCGGCATCTATCTGCCCCCACAGCAAGGGTAAAGTGCTGTATAGTATCATAAATATGAAAAACGGCGGTAAGATGCGGATACAACGCTGACGGTAGAATTGCCAAGAGGTCAGCCCTGCCTTCATCGGCGCAAGAAGAAAGGCGGAGACAATTATAAACAATGGCACCGCCATGCGTGAGAAACCATCGTATACGGCTACCCACAACCGATCAGCCTCATTGGCCAGATAAGATTGCGGTCCCACCATATCCGTGGAGCCCTCAGCTCCATAAAAGTTTTCACTGGCGTGGACAACCATGACAAGGAAGCACGCGAACACACGCACGTAATCCAAAAAAACTATACGCTTCATTTTTTGTTTTAGTATTATTATTCGTTAGATGATTTCAAGTTTGTCTTTTTACGCGAAGCATGCATTCAAGAGGGATATATTTCGATGTTTTTCCTGATACTGCTTTATGGCGCACAAAGGTAAAAAAAGTCGGAAAGAATATATACCTTTGTCATATTATAAATGAAATCTAAAATAAAAACATATGAGATCTATTAATGGCGCAGTTTTACGTAGCGCATTCGCGATGGTATTAGGGTTTGTTTTGGTATTATGGCCGGAAGCAGCCATAACCTATCTGGTTATCACGATCGGTATACTATTCATTTTACCGGGATTATTCGCTATCCTCAGCTATTTCACCCGACCGAAAAACGAGAACGGGGAGAAACCAATGTTTCCTATCGAGGCAGCGGGAAGCGTACTGTTCGGAGCGTGGTTGGTGATCATGCCCGAGTTCTTCGTGAATATATTAATGTACGTACTCGGAGCCTTATTGGTAATTGCCGGTGTACAGCAATTGGTTTCATTGATATCCGCAAGGAAATGGAGCAATGTACCGTTGGGCTTCTACCTGATGCCGGCTTTGATCTTGATAACCGGAGTAATGATTCTTGCCTACCCGTTCGGGGCGGCGGCAAATACATTCGTAATCTTCGGTGTAGCCAGCATTTTCTACGGGGCTTGTGAGTTGATCAACTGGTATAAGTTCCGCAAGCGTATAGAAAATACCGGATTATGATTTCCGGTATTCCATGGGTGATATACCCATATGCTTCTTGAAAAACTTACCGAAAGTGGATTGATCGGAGAAGTGGAGTATATCCGCTACTTGCTGAACCGTGGCTTGCGGGGCCTTCAACAGCATCTTAGCCTCGACGATCAAGGCGTCGTCAATCCATTTATTCGCTGATTTACCCGTTAGCTCCTTCAAGATAAGCGAAAGATACTGTGGGGTAATAAATAATTTCTCGGCATAGAAAGTAACGACGTGCTGCTCCTTGCAATGCTCGAAAAGCAATTGCAGGAACTGCTCGAAAAGCTCCTCCTTCCGGGAGAGTGTAGGTGCCGTCATCAGCTCCTTCTTACCCATAAAGATATTAGCCAACTCGATAAAGAAACCGATTAAGGCGTTCTGGAGAGCCTCCTTCTGGAAAAAATGGGTACGCAACTTCATCTTTTCCCGTAAGATGGAGAATTGGCCGGATATATGCTCAGTCTCCTCGGCGCTAATCGTAGCACATGGATTCTTACGGATCTGCATATAATGCACCATGGAGTTCTTTTTCCCTGCCGGGGCAGTATATCCATCCAGAAAAGATCTGGACACGATCAACAAACGCCCTCTTAGGTCTTTGCTCACTTTCGATACCTGTATGATATGTGTCGGCATCAAGGTTATAAACGTATTCTTCTCTATCTTATATGGAATATAGTCTACCGAGATATCGGCAGTACCTTCCTGTACCAAGATCATCAACAAAGCATTTAAACGCATCGGGGTGGAATGCTCCAGCCTTTTTTCCTCGTAATTAATCAAATCTCCGTTCAGATCCGCTATCGATAAATCATCTTGAAAGTTGTCGCTGGACTCAATTCCCTTGATTAACTCAGTGACTTCAATTAAAGGTAAATTTTTCATATCTATCTGTAGATTTTTATTATCACCTCGGACAAAGATAGAAATAAAAAGCCAAAGACCACCCACTATTTCGTTTTTAACCAATTTTCATCCAAAATTGAACGAATAACAAGAATTTTTGACAATATCCTGTTTCATTCCATGCCAATACCGTAACAGTATAAACCTTTCTGGTTTTCTAAATATATCAGACCTTTGCGAATAGATTCGACGGGAATATCCGGTCATTGGTCGATTCCAACGGACGAGTCAGCGCTTTTTACTTGTATACGGGGATTGCCCCGGCTACTTTTGACGTAACAAAAACGAATATGATAAAAGAACAGATTATTAATACGGCGTTCGATCTTTTTTCTCAATATGGCATCAAGAGTGTGAGTATGGATGATGTAGCGAAAGCGGCTGGCATCTCCAAGCGTACACTTTACGAGTCGTTCGAGGACAAGGAAACCTTGCTGATCGAGGGGATCGATCACAATTCCGAATCGCTCGGACAATATCTGACGGGACTGGAAAAAGAACCTTTCAATGCCTTGGAAGTAATCCTGCTCTTCTATGAGGAGATGATGAAAAACCCGAGATGGTTCAACGAGAAGTTTTACGAGGACTTGAAGAAATATCCGAAAGCCCAACAAAAAATAGAGATGAATAAAGCGAGAATGGGTAAGAGGTGTATGGACTTGTTCACACGGGGCGTTAAAGAGGGCGTGTTCCAAGAGGGGATCAACTTCGAGATCATGGCCTTACTGGTGAAAGAGCAGACGAAGATGTTGCGGCCTTCCAATGTCTTCTGCAAGCATTCCATCACCGAGGTATACAACACGATCCTCCTCACATTCCTGAAAGGGATCAGTACCGAGAAGGGAAGAGCGATCCTAGACCGATTCGATCTCAAACAATCCTATGATTTATAGCGAACACTTAATGAGTTTAATCACAGACAAAATCTATCCTAAATGAAACGATTATTGATGAGTAGAAAAATGATGTTGGTCACATTTATGGTATTGCCTTTTCTGGCGGCGAGACCGGTTCTGGCTCAAGACACCCTGAAACTGGATCTTGGGAAAGCGCTAGAGATCGCCCTTAGCGAGAACCCGACCGTAAAAGTTGCCGATAAAGAAATACAGAAGAAAAAGTACGCACGTAAAGGCTCGTACGCTTCTCTATTTCCGCAGATCAGTTTTGCGGGGGACTACAACCGTACCTTGAAGAAACAGGTGATGTATATGGATTTCGACATGGGTGACATGGGAGGCGGCAGCTTGCCCGAAGGCACGGACATGTCGAGTATGGACGAGGGCTTCGAGGTAGGACGTAGCAACAACTGGAGCTTGGGCTTCAACGCTTCCATGCCACTGGTGAACGCCTCCTTATGGAAAAGCTTGAGTATCTCGGCCTTAGACGTGGAATTGGCGGTGGAGCAAGCTCGCTCTTCTAAAATAGCGATGGTGAACCAAGTGAAAAAGAGCTTTTACGCCGTCCTTCTGGCAAGCGACTCTTACCGGGTATTCAAGCAAAGTTACGACAATGCCATGGAGAATTATCTGGATATCAAACGGAAGTATGAACAGGGAACCGTAGCTGAATACGACTTGATACGTGCCGATGTGACGGTAAAGAATACAGAGCCTAATCTGTTGCAGGCAGAGAACTCCCTTACCTTGGCTAAATGGCAGTTAAAAGCGTTATTGGGTATGGATCTGGATTTAAATATCGATTGCGACGGGCAACTGACGGATTTCAAGTCCAGCCTCTTCGCCGACTATCTATCCACGGATACAACCTTATCCGAGAATACGGACTTGAAACAATTAGACCTTCAGGCGGAACAGCTGAAAAAGACGCTGGTCATGCAGAAATTCGATTATCTGCCGACCTTGTCGCTGACCGGTCTATATCAATGGAGTGCCATGAACAATGACTTCAAGTTCAAGAATTACAGATGGAACCCCTATTCGATGATCGGTATCACGTTATCGGTTCCTATCTTCTCCGGAGGTAGTAAATTTTATAAGGTAAAGCAGACGAAAGTCTCCATCGACCAATTAAACCTGCAACGGGACGATACCAAGCGTAATTTGCAGTTGGCCGTTAAACAGTACATAGATAATATGAATACCTGTATCAAGAAGTTCGACGCCGCCCAAAAGGGAGTCGAGCAAGCGGAACGGGGATATATGATCTCGCAAAAACGGTACGACACCGGAGCCGGTACATGGCTGGAGATGAACGATGCCGAACTTGCCTTGACGCAGGCCCGGTTGAACTTCAACCAATCTATCTACGACTATATGGTAGCGAAGGCGGATCTGGAGAAAGTATTGGGTAACGGACAGATGAATTGAAAATTAAAAATTGAAAGTTTAATAGATAATAATTAGGAACAATTATATGAAGACAAGTCAAATGCTGAAAGTAATACCGATAGCTACATTGGCCCTGCTGATGTCTTGCTCGGGTAATAAGAGTGAGGAAGCCACGGAAACACAGAATGAGAAAGTAAAGGTGAAAGTGGAGACGGTCTCTGTTCAAGACGTGGAGCAACTCAATGAATTTACCGCTACGGTGGAAGCGAATATCAAAAATAATATCGCTCCCCAAACCCCATTCCGTATCGAGAAAATCTTCGCCGAGGTAGGCGACCATGTAAAAGCCGGGCAGTTATTGGCCAAGATGGACGCTACAAGTCTAAAGCAAGCGAAGATACAATTGGATAACCAAGAGATCGAGTTCAAACGTATCGACGAGTTGTATAAGGTAGGCGGTGCTTCCAAATCCGCTTGGGATGCCCAAAAGACTTCCTTGGAAGTGGCTCGCGAGACGTATAAAAACTTGGTGGAGAACACCCAATTGCTAAGCCCGATCAGCGGAGTCGTAACCGCCCGCAACTACGATAGCGGCGATATGTACAGCGGCGGAAACCCCATCTATACGGTAGAGGAAATCCGTCCGGTCAAATTAATGGTGAATGTCTCCGAGAGTCTTTTTACGAAAGTGAAGAAAGGCCATGAGGTAGACATCCGGCTGGATGTGTACGGAGACGAGGTTTTCAAGGGTAAAGTCAACTTAGTTTACCCGACGATCGATCCCGCTACCCGCACGTTCCCCGTGGAGATCAAGATCGCCAACTCGGATGAGCGAGTGCGACCGGGTATGTTCGCCCGGGTGACAATGAGTTTCGGCCATATGGATCACGTGGTGGCTCCGGATCGCTCTATCGTAAAACAATCAGGCGCCGGCGACCGGTATATCTATGTATGCAAAGACGGCAAGGTATCCTACCAGAAGGTGGAGCTAGGACGCCGTATGGGTGATAAATATGAGATCATATCCGGAGTGGAGGATGGCGACCAAGTGGTTATCACCGGGCAAAGCCGCCTGACGAACGGTATGGAAGTTGAAATCGAAAACGAATAACAGACTATGAGTTTATATGGAACAGCGGTAAGAAAGCCCGTATCGACCGCCCTTGTATTTGTGGCGATCGTGATCTTCGGACTTTTTTCCTTAAGCAGGTTATCAGTGGACTTGCTTCCGGAGATAGAGACGAACACCATCATGGTGATGACGGCCTATCCCGGCGCCAGTGCTTCGGATATCGAGATGAATGTTTCGAAGCCCTTGGAAAACGTATTGAATAGCGTAAGCGACTTGAAGCATATCACGTCGCAATCCCGTGAGAATATATCGATCGTAACGTTGGAATTTAATTATGGCATCGATATCGATGTCGCCACGAACGATGTCCGCGACAAACTGGACATGGTAGAGTCTTCCCTACCCGATGACGTAGAGAATCCGATCATCTTCAAGTTCGGTACGGACGATATCCCCATCTTGATCCTTTCCGTGACTGCGGAGGAGAGCACGAACGCTCTTTACAAGATATTGGATGATAAGGTATCCAACCCATTGGCCCGTATCAGTGGCGTGGGTGCCGTGTCTATCTCCGGTACGCCGATCCGTGAGTTGCAAGTGTATTGCGACCCGTACAAATTGGAGGCTTACGGCCAGACCATCGAAGGTATCTCTACCATCATCGCGCAAGAGAACCGGAATACACCGGGAGGTAGCGTAGATATCGGCTCTAATACCTACTCCTTGCGTGTTCAAGGAGAATTCACGGACGCTAAGCAGATGCTAGACCTAGTGATCGGTAGCCAGAACGGAAAGAACGTATATCTGCGTGACGTGGCCCGTGTAGAGGACAGTATCGAGGAACGTGCGCAAGAAACGTTCAACAACGGCACGAAAGGTGGTATGATCGTCATACAGAAACAGTCCGGAGCGAACTCGGTGAACATCGCCAAGAAGGTACACCAGAAACTTCCGGAGATACAGGCTAGCTTACCCTCAGACGTGAAGCTGGACGTAATCATGGATACTTCCACGAATATCTTGAATACGATCGATAGCTTGAAAGAGACGATCATGATTACCTTTATCATCGTTATGTTGGTGGTATTCGTGTTCTTGGGACGTTGGAGGGCCACGTTTATCATTATCTTGACCATCCCGATCTCCTTGATCGCTTCTTTCGCTTATTTGCTGGCCTCGGGTAATACGTTAAACATTATCTCGTTGAGCTCACTTTCTATCGCTATCGGCATGGTGGTGGACGACGCTATCGTGGTATTGGAGAACGTAACGACCCATATCGAGCGGGGTAGCCAGCCGAAACAGGCCGCCGTACACGCCACGAACGAGGTGGCTATCTCGGTTATCGCCTCCACCCTTACGATGTTGGCGGTGTTCTTGCCGTTGACGATGGTTACGGGTATGGCGGGTATCTTATTTAAGCAGTTAGGATGGATCGTTAGTATCATCATGATCGTTTCTACGGTAGGCGCATTGACATTGACCCCGATGCTTTGCTCACAGTTATTACGCCAGCAACCGGAGAAGGGTAAATTGTACCGGATGTTCTTCACGCCTATCGAAAAGGGATTGAACGCCTTGGATCGCGGTTACGGACGCTTCTTGAACTGGGCCGTACGCCACCGGAAAACGGTGATCGTAGGCGCTACGCTGATCTTCATCGGCAGTATGATGCTGATACCGGTCATCAAGACGGAATTTTTCCCGACACAAGATAACGCACGCATCGGTATAACGATTGAGTTGCCGATCGGTACACGGCAGGATATTACCCGTGAGTTAGCTCTCGACATCGACAAGAAGTTCCGTGAGAAATATCCGGAGATCCTGATCAGTAACTTCACGGAAGGTACGGCGGATACGGATAATACCTTCGCCCAGCTAAGCAATAACGGTACGCATATCATCGAGTTCAATATAAACCTGACTAGCGTGGGCGACCGTGAGAGAGGTCTTACCGAGATTTGCGAGTTGATGCGGCAGGACTTAGCCCAATACAGCGAGATCAAGAAATTCGAGGTACTCGCCGGAGGGCAGGAAGGTTCTATGGGTGGAGAGACCTCGGTTAACATCGAGATCTATGGTTTTGATTTCGCCCAGACGGATGCCGTGGCGAATGAGATTGCCCGTCGTATGAGAAATGTAAAAGGATGCTCGCAAGTAAATATCAGCCGTGAGGATTATATCCCGGAATACCAGATCGACTTCGACCGGGAGAAACTGGCCATCAACGGGCTGAACGTAACAACCGCCTCCATGTATCTCCGAAACCGTGTAAATGGTTCCACCGCTTCAAAATATCGTGAGGATGGAGATGAGTATGATATCAAGGTACGTTACGCCCCAGAGTTCCGTGAGTCCGTAGAGGATCTTGAGAATATTTTGATCTATAACAATGAGGGCAAAGGCATCCGCATCCGTGATTTAGGCAAGGTAGTGGAACGTATGACTCCCCCGACCATCGAGCGTAAAGACCGTGAGCGTGTGATCACCGTATCTGCCGTAGCGGGTAAGGGAGCAGCATTGAGCGACTTGGTTGCCGCCGCCCGGAATGAGTTGAAACAAATGGATATCCCATCCGACGTAAGTTGGCAGTTGGGTGGAACATTCGAAGATCAGCAGGATACATTTACCGATTTGGGTATCTTGATGGTATTGATCATCATCTTGGTATTCATCGTGATGGCTGCCCAGTTCGAGTCGTTGGTAGACCCGTTCGTGATCATGTTCTCTATCCCGTTCGCCTTTACAGGTATCGTATTGGGATTGGCGGTCACGCAGACACCATTGGGCGTTATGGCTTTGATCGGCGTGATCATGTTGATGGGTATCGTGGTTAAGAACGGTATCGTGCTGATCGACTATACGATCTTATGCCGGGAGCGTGGCATGGGTATTATCACGTCGGTAGTGACTGCCGGAAAATCCCGTCTCCGTCCGGTATTGATGACAACGTTGACGACCGTTTTGGGTATGATCCCGATGGCGGTGGGAACCGGCGAGGGTTCCGAGATGTGGCGCTCGATGGGTATGACTGTGGCTTGGGGTCTTTCCGTATCCACCTTGATTACCTTGATTATTGTTCCGACGGTCTATGCCGTATTCGCTGCCAACGGCGTAAAACGAAGACGCCGCAAAATAAGGAAGGCATTACGAAATAATTAATTATCTTTGCGTACCATAGGGAAGCCGAGGCCAAGCAAACCTCGATGGGCATTGTTAGGTCATAACAATGCCCATTGTAAGGTGCTTACGATGCCCATAATAAGCAGGCTTGAATGCCCATCGTAAGAAAAGCTTCCCTACGGATATGCGATCTCATAAAAAACAACTATATGAAAGCGATATTTATATCTTTCAATCAAGCGTATTACGAAGCTATCGTCAGTATCATGGACCGTAATAACCTTAAAGGTTTTACCTATTGGGATGTCGTGCAAGGACGGGGAAGTAAAACAGGCGAGCCACATTACGGCAATCACGCTTGGCCTACCTTGAATTCAGCTATCCTTACGATGGTAGAAGACGAGAAGGTCGATCATTTTCTGGAAATCCTACACAACTTAGACAAGGAAACGGAAGCGCAAGGGCTTCGGGCCTTCGTCTGGAATATAGAGAAAACCATCTAACTTAATTTTTCGAAACAACTACATTAATCTATTGATATGGACAAATCAATCCTGTTTACACCCGGTAAGATCGGTCCGCTAACACTTAGGAACCGCACGATCCGGGCCGCCGCATTCGAGAGTATGTGCCCGGGAAACGCTCCCTCGGAGCAGTTATTCAACTATCACACATCCGTAGCCGCCGGAGGGATCGGCATGACGAACATAGCTTATGCCGCCGTGACGCAAAGCGGCTTGTCGTTCGAGCGTCAGCTGTGGATGCGTCCGGATATTATTCCCGGCCTCCGCAAGCTCACCGACGCTATCCATAAAGAGGGAGCCGCCGCTTCCATCCAGTTAGGCCATTGTGGTAATATGTCGCATAAGCGGATTTGCGGATGCACGCCTATTTCAGCGTCCAGCGGTTTCAACCTCTACTCTCCCACGATCGTACGAGGTATGAAACAATCCGAGATCGCTTCCATGGCTCGTGCCTACGGTGAGGCCGTACGATTGGCACGTGAGGCAGGTATGGACGCTGTCGAGATCCATGCCGGGCATGGTTATCTGATCAGCCAATTCCTTTCCCCGTATACCAACCACCGGAAAGACGAATATGGAGGAAGCCTTGAGAACCGTATGCGCTTCATGAGAATGTGTATGGAAGAGGTGATGAAAGCAGCAGGTTCCGACATGGCCGTAACCGTAAAGACCAATATGCGGGACGGGTTCAAGGGAGGACTTGAAATAGACGAATGCCTAGAAGTAGCCCGTACACTCCAAGACCAATGCGGAGCGCATGCCTTAGTACTAAGCGGCGGATTCGTGAGCCGTGCCCCCATGTATGTAATGCGGGGAGAAATGCCGATCCGTACGATGGCGTATTATATGCCTCGCGGCTATCTACCGATTGGAATCCGCATGGTAGGTAAATATATGATTCCCTCGGAACCGTTTAAGGAGGCTTACTTCCTTGAAGATGCGTTGAAATTCCGCAAAGCCTTACATTTACCTCTTATTTACGTAGGAGGATTGGTCTCCAGAGACAAGATCGAGGAGGTACTGAACGACGGGTTCGAGTTTGTGGCCATGGCACGTGCCTTGGTGAACGAGCCGGGCTTCGTCAACCGTATGAAAGAAGACGAGCACGCCCGTTGCGATTGTGGGCATAGCAACTATTGTATCGCCCGTATGTATAGTGAGGATATGGTCTGTCATAAGAACGTGAAAGGTCTTCCGGAATGTATCGTACGTGAAATCAAAAGGCTTGAATATAAATAATGGAAAAGAAATGGGCTTTAGTCACGGGGGCCAGCTCCGGAATAGGTCTCGCCTATGCCGAGGAACTAGCCTCACGAGGCTATCAGTTAGTGATCGTCAGCAATGAGAAGCAGGCGATCCGGGAGAAAGGTGAGTTTCTCTCCGAGAAATATGGTATAGAAGTTTTGCCGCTTTATCGTGATTTGGCGATCCCCGGGGCGGCCAAGGAGCTATATGATACTTGCCAAGAGAAAAACATCCCAATAGAGGTATTGGTCAATAACGCCGGTATGTTTTTTTTCTGTGAGACCTTACAAGCTAAGGCCAACATCGTCGAGAAAATGCTTTACCTCCACGTGACCACTCCTACTCAGCTTTGTTATTATTTCGGGCAGGAGATGAAAAAACGGCATCATGGATATATCCTCAATATGTCATCCCTATCTTGTTGGCTACCTTATCCGGGAATTACGCTATACGCATCCACCAAGCGATACTTGAAAAGCTTCTCCCGAGGCTTGCGTTCAGAGTTACTGGATTATGGAGTAAGCGTAACCGTACTTTGTCCCGGCGCCGTCGCCACGAATTTATATAACCTAAGCGACAACTTAAAGACCTTAGCGATCCGCCTAGGTATCATGATGCGTCCGGAAAAACTGGCTAAAAAAGGGATTAATGCCTTGTTTCACCACCGGGCTTCCCTATTACCGGGTCTCTTCAACAAAATATGCACACCCCTCGTAATGCTCCTCCCCCACGGCCTTGTCCGTTGGATCATGCGAACCACGAAATTAGTGAAGCTAGATCGATAATCCGACAAATAACATGCGAAATATTTGTCACATCAAACAAAAATCGTATCTTTGCACCGCTTTTTAGCCCCGTACCGTGTGATGGGAAATTAGGAAGCAAAATAACTAATTTTGAGTAACACAAAAATTAAAGAAAATGAAGACATTTGAGTTAGAAGGAAAAGGAAGAGAGATCGTCGCTCGTTCCGCTGATCAGAAAAGAGCCTTGAAGGCAATGCGTAAGAACAATGAAATTCCCGCTGTATTATACGGTGGCGAAAAAGTAACTCACTTCACGGTTACAAAAGAAGCCGTTCGTAAGTTGGTTTACACTCCGGAGATTTTCGTTGTTGAGTTAAGCATTGACGGTAACAAGACGATGGCAATCGTTAAGGACATGCAGTTCCAACCTGTAACTGACGAAATCCTTCACATGGACTTCTTGGAAGTATCTAAGGACAAAGCCGTAGTAATGGAAGTTCCGGTTGTTTTGGAAGGTCACGCAGAAGGTGTTAAAGCCGGTGGTAAGTTGTCTCTTCAAATGAGAAAACTGAAAGTGAAAGCTATATACGATCAAATCCCTGAAAAGTTGACGATTAATGTGGATCACCTTGGCTTAGGTAAGACTATGCAGGTAGGTGCTTTGCACTTCGAAGGTCTTGAATTGATGAACGCTAAAAACGCTGTTGTTTGCGCCGTTCAATTGACTCGTGCCGCTCGTGGTGCTCAGGCTAAAGGATAATCTGAGGTAAAAACATTATTACAATACATGAAGGGGAGGATATTCATAGAATGTTCTTCCCCTTTCTTTTATAGATTCGAGGATAATGAAATATTTGATAACAGGACTTGGTAATATCGGTTCCGAATATTGGGGAACCCGCCATAATATAGGTTTCCGGGTTGTCAACCATCTGGTAGAGAGCGTAGGAGGCAATTTCACTGAGGAGCGATACGGGGCAATCGCACGCATACGGGTGAAAAACTGTGACTTGATCGTGCTAAAGCCGAATACCTTTATGAACCTCAGCGGCAACGCCGTTCGGTACTGGTTGCAAAAAGAGAACATTCCCGTGGAAAATCTATTGATTGTCGTAGATGATCTGGCATTGCCATTCGGAACCTTACGTCTGAAACCAAAGGGTAGCGACGCCGGGCATAACGGGTTGAAGAATATCGCCCAGTTATTGAATACGCAGGAATATTCCCGTCTTCGTTTCGGCATAGGCAGCGATTTTCCACGGGGCGGACAGATCGATTACGTGCTAGGGAAATTTCCCCCGGAGGAATTGCAATTGATGCCAGAGATATTGGATCGTGCGACAGAGATCATCAAGAGCTTCTGCCTCGCCGGCATCCAAATTACGATGAATCAATTTAATAATAAATAAAAAGAGACTGAGAATACAGATATGAACGAGGTACGTATCGATAAATGGATGTGGGCGACCCGTATCTTTAAGACCCGCACGATAGCCGCGGAAGCTTGCAAGAAAGGGCGTATCATGATAGGTGGAGTAACGATCAAACCTTCCCGCATGATCAAGGTTGGCGATGTGATCCAAGTGCGTAAACCGCCGATCACCTTCTCTTTTAAGGTAATCGGATTGATCGAGAATCGTGTGGGCGCGAAGCTCGTCCCGAATTACTTGGAGAACGTGACAACCCCGGATCAGTATGAGATTCTGGAGATGAACCGTATCTCCGGTTTCGTGAACCGTGCGAAAGGTCTCGGACGTCCTACCAAGAAAGACCGTCGTGAACTGGAGCAATTCACTGAGCCGGAATTCATGGATGACGGATTCGATTTCGAGTTCGACTTTGGAGAAGAGGATGAGGAGTAAGCATGCTGATTTCCATTCAATTACATTTACCAATATTTTCATCAAGAAGTAAAAGTATTTTCACCTAGAGGTAAAACTGTTTACATACTGATGTAACGACATTTACCTCTAGAGGAAAAAACATTTACCATTAGAGGTAAATGTCGTTACAACGGTATGTAAACGGCAATTATTCCTATTGATTCTCCTCGGAAAGCAGATTCCCCTCCTCATCCCAGCTACGCCAGACACCAGATTTCTTCCCTGCCGTATAGAACATCTCATACAACAAATTTCCCTTATCGCTCCAGATACGCCAAGGGCCGTCCTTTTGCCCTTCCTTATAAGAAGCCAGGCCGATCAGCTGGCCGTTATCGCTATACGTGCGCCATTCACCATGGAAGATCCCGTGATAGTAGGAACGCACCTCGGCGATCTTGCCATCCGGATAATAAATCACATAGGTTCCCTCGGGACGGCCGTCCTTCAGGTACAGCTCCATCTTGAGCATGCCATCCTCATAGAATTCCGTATAGCGGCCCGTATACGGGGTGGTTTGTGTCTCATCGGTATAGTACTGCCCCTCGCTCAATACCAAGTCTTGCGCCTGCACGGTCAAGGAGGCTCCCGCCAGAAAAGCGGAAAGTAACAATAGCTTTTTATTCATGATACATTCTTATCTAAATTATACATAAAAAGACACCGAGGGATCTTTCCGGATACCTCAGTGCCTTAAACAAATTCACAACCTATTCAATGCCAAGCTTGATTAATATTCGGTATTTTGAGGATCCCAATTAGCCCAACCAGCAGTCCAGTCATTCTTTCCGTCGAAAGCACCTTTGTAAGTTACTTTCTCGAAGAAGCTGTTGTTCAATACTTCATCGACAAATTCAGCGCCTTGCACAGCTGAAGCTACGACAGAAGAGTAATCACCATCTTTAGAGATAATCTCGTTGGTCGTTGCCAGAGTCCTGTTGCTACCGGCAAGATTGAAGAAGTTCTCACTTACCTTATCATCCTCATAGAAGTTTTTCCACATACCAGCAAAGATCACATTCTTGATGGCAATGCCATCGTTTGCCGTACCTTTCTTATCAGTAGCACGAAGTCCGTAAGGCCAGCCGGTGAATACGGAGTTGTAAACATTCAAGCTGGTGTTACGACGCAGGTGCATGGCTGCCTGGAATTTACCACCCTTGGCACCGTTAGCAGCGTCGGCTGTCTTGGCTTCCACCTCAGCCTGTGTCTTATCGGATCCCTTGCCATAGAAAGGACCTATCAAGGTTACGTTGGAGAAGACCGGCTTGGTAAGCGGAGTGTTGGAAGAACCGTCACCGTCGTTATCAGATTCAAAACCGTTGGAGTCTGAAGTATCAGCGATATTCTTATCACGTACGCTCAACAAGAATTGCAGTTTACCCGTATAACCGAAGTCTGTATCGAAATCATCATCCCAGCCTTTGTAAGCGATCAAGTGTTTGGCATTTACCGTTCCACCGAACCATTCGTAAGAATCATCGTTCGAATATGAAACCTGAATGAACTCGACTTCCGTGCCGCTACCAACGCCGCCGAAGGTTAAGCCATTGATTTCCTTGTCTGGCTCCAAAGGATAACCGGCGAACTCGATACGAACGTATTTCAATTTACCGGAACTTTCCGTATTAAACTCATCGGAGGTCGTATTTCCATATAATGTACCAGGTCCTCCTTCGATAGTTGGTTGATTGGTACGATTCACACGAGCGTTACCACAAATAATCAGACCGCCCCAGTCACCTGTCAAACGTTTACCCGGCTCTTTATCGGATGTAAAGACGATCGGTTTGTCAACAGTACCTTCGGCGATGATCTTTGCGCCCGGCTCGATAATCAAGGAAGCGGCTTTCTCGCCCGGACTAACGGACACACCTTTGATAACAGAACCAGCCTCAATAGTCAATGTAGCGCCTGATTTCACGTATACGAAGCCTTTCATGAAGTTCTTGTCGGCAGCGTTGATCGTAAAATCAGTCGTGATATTTCCTTCCAATATCACCTCCTTGGAAGACGGAGCATCATTAGAGACAGTCACGGTACAAGTAGCCGTTTTACCGCCATCCTTCGTAGTTACAGTAATCGTAGCGGAACCTTCGGCCACAGCTGTTACCTTACCGGCATTGACCGTCGCGACCTTTTCATCGGAAGTACTCCATGTAACCGTTTTATCCGTAGCATCACTTGGAGTAATAGCCGCAGACAAGGTAGTGGATTCGCCCACCTTGATAGTAACGGTAGTAGGACTGACTGCCACAGCCGATACAGCTACGGAGCCATCAGGTTTATCATCGTCATCACTACACGATACAGTCCCAAACATAACGGCCATCGTTAACACAGAGGCCAAACCTTTTAAGAGAAATCTGTTCATAATAAAAACATTTTGTTTGTAATAGATATATATTCAATTAAACATCAAAACTTAAGAGAAACACCGATATTGATATCCACTCCCGGGCGATAGCTGCGGATCAGTTGTTCACGCTCACTCTTGCCGCCCTTGTTGTCCGTCAGTTTCACGAACTGCTTGTACTCGACCTTGGAGTTCAACATATCCTGAATTCCCGCCTTGATCTCGACAATCTTGCTAATCTTCTTCGAGAAAGTAAGGTCCAACGAGTTGCGGGGCATCTCATATATATCAGGGATATCCTCGTTCTGGTTCTGCATCGGGACACCGACCGACTCAATACGCTTCCCGATCCGGTTATAGAGCAGGGAGGCGGAAATCCCCTTGTCATCGTACTGGTAGAAAAAGCCGGCATTAACCAAGTAGGGAGATTGCCCTGCCAAAGGGCGATCCCGCTCCGGTGCCCCTTCCTCAAAACGGACACGGCTATAGATATATGCGGCGTTGCACACAAAGCTCAAGCCTCGCAGCCCTATAAAGTCGAGGTTCTTTTTAACGTCCAACTCTACGCCGAAGGTCTCGGCGTTCTTCGCGTTATGATAGGTATATTGCAGGCCGGAACCAGCCTCGTTGTACGTCTCCTCGATAGGATCCTTGAAGTGCTTGTAGAAACCGCCGATCGTGATCATTTCGCCCGCGGCTGGATAGAACTCATAACGAAGATCGATATTGTCAGCATAGGCATTCTTCAGCTCCGTATTTCCCACGATGTTTGCGTCTCGCTCGAAGTTGAAGTACACATAAGGCACTACCTCTCGGAACTCCGGACGGTTGACCGAGCGACCGTAAGCGGCGCGGACCAAATGTTTTTGTGAGAGGTTGTAGGCAACATTAACTGAAGGGAAAAAATCCGTCGTCTTATTATCCAAGTGTACCGGGGTCGTACCGTCCGAGCTATATCCGTCCATCTTCAATTGGTAGTATTCCATACGAACACCGATATTAGCGTTCAACACCTCCCCATAATTCAGTTTAGCGGAGACATAGGCGGCTCCCAACATGTTCTCGGAAGTATAAGAGTCACTGTTCGTAGTTGTCTCACGCATCCATATCTTATCCGCCGAGATATTTTCGTCGCCGAACAACTCCGTATAATCCCAGTCCGCATACCGGTCGTAGCCGCTACCCAACAGGTTGTAGCCAAAGCGACGGGCAGCGAAGGTACGGCTCTTATATTCACCGTAGACACCTCCATTGAGAACAGGAGCGAACCTATCGGATACGGTGAATTTATGTTCGTAGTTGGCGACTATAGAGGCGCTATGATCCTTCAATTCTTGGTAATAACACATCGGGTCAGAGACATAGTAGTTCGGCTGTTCCGTACGGTTCTCGTCAAGGATGGAGTTCACGATCTTACGATCCGGCTCACGGTAGGAGGCAAAGGCATAGCCCGCCGTCCAATCCACCTTGTTGACATTCTCTCGCAAGGTATGCACACCGCTGATCTGCCCAGAGTAAGTGGTACGCCCGGTATAGAGGGATTCCCATTTACGGATATCCTTGTCGGAATAATAGTTCATTCCTTCCCTTTGTGTCAGAGCGGAAACGCCACGCTGGCTGAAGAAGTTGCGAAGCTCATATTTGCTGCCATCCCGTTGGAATGACCAGTTAAAGAGGGCCCCTAGCTTGGAGGTATTCTTATAGCGGATATCGTTGTACTCAAAGCGGGGACGGGATACGTCGTTCTTCACGTCGTAGGCGATGTAGTTGTTATTCACCGTCTCCGAGTAATCGTACTCGGTACTCCAGTTCAAGTTCGTGATATTTCCGATCTTCCAGCCGCCCACATCATAAGAGCGGTGCGAGGTAAGGGATATCTTCTGATCGGGGATGGCGGTGAACTTGTTGATCCCCCAACGTTGGTTGATTTGGCGGGTAAAGGCAGCCGCCTCATCCGTGGAGTGTTCTCCTAGGTGAGCGGGGAAAGAGGAAGGCAGGTTTCTCACGCCCGCTCCGAATCCAAGGTAATCCTTTGCCGTGCCGTCCGTCAGCTGGAAGTTACGGAAGGTGGCGTTCGTGTTGAAGCCCATTTGGTAGGATACGTTGAAGGTGTTCCCGTCCGGGATATTCTTGGTCATCACCCGCACGAAACCGCCGGAGAAATCCGCCGGAAGCTCGGCCGAAGGGCTCTTGTAGATCATCATGTTATCGATCAAGGAAGAGGGAAGCACATCGAACGAGAAGGCACGGCTGTCCGTCTCGCTGGAAGGAGTCGTGGCGTTGTTCAGCCATACATTATTATAACGTTGCGCAAGCCCTCGAACTACGATAAAACGATCGTCCACGATGGTGATTCCCGGGATACGGCGTAGTACCTCGGCGGCATCGCTATCCTGTGTTTTACTGATTTGCTGGGCGGAGATACCATTCACGACCGGAAGGCTCTTGCGTACGGTATTTAATACGGCCATCTCGGTTCCCAATTTCCGTTGGGCCACTACGACCACATTCTGTAATTGGAGGTTAGCGTCGGAAAGCTCGATATTCAACACCGCCTCTTGACGTGCGACTACCGGAACATCCTTTACCGTTTGCGTTTGGTACGACACGTAAGAGGCGGCTACCGTATAAGTACCTGGTCTCACGTTCTCGATACGGAAATTACCGTCTATATCCGTGATAGCGCCAACCGTAGTCCCCTCGATCACGACCGAGGCGCCGATCAACGGTTCTTTCATCTTTGCGTCCGTAACCGTCCCGCAGATAACCCCTGTTTGTGCCCATAGAGAGAATGACAGGAAAACTCCCATCCAGAAAAGCCCTAACCTTTTCAATCTTTTGCCCCTTAAACTCTTTCCCATTATCTTACTACTTATTATTTCATCTTTGATTTCGACGCGAAAGTACGGGGGCGGTATTTCAAAGATGTTTAGATCCGATAACAATAAAGACAACAAATGTTACATTTTTAAGACCGCAACTTTTCCTTATCGTTTGACATAGCTAACGTATTTTTACTACATTTGCACTCCTGAATGCATAAAGACATTTAATAACATGAAGAACATTAAAATTTTCCCGAAAGACTGGTTGCAGTTGCATCCCTATAAACAAAGCACTCCCGTGGATTCCTATTATACCGGAATAGCGAACCGTATCTACGATATCATGGAGAAGACCGAGTTGGTAAACTCCTTCGAGGGCGAGGAAACAAAGCAGATCTGTATCCGCATGGCCGCCTACTTCGAGGACGTGATCTCTGGCATGGGGATTTGGCGTGCCTTCATCCTTACCCATAAGGAGCTATACGGCAAATACCTTCCCTTCTACACTCCGGACGATCATTATTACGACGATGAGGTGAACCTTGAGGACGTGCGCTTCCTCCTTTGGCATTATACCCAGCAGTATCACGGCTATCGTAAAGGCACTTTCGTCAGTCCGGACAACCCTGCCAACGAATCCACCGGCATGCTTATCTACGACCTGTTCTGCAAAGAGTGGACCACGGCGCCGGAGAATACCCGCATGGCCAAGCTTTTCGCCCTTGATACCCGCTACGAGCGGCAAGAGGATTACGACCGTCTATTGCAATGGTTCCATTACGAATCCTATATCCTGCCTGAGTCGGCCCGGGAACTGAGCGACTTCGCCCACGACCGCTGGAAGGAGCAGCCCGACCTCAACCAAGAGCAGCTTAACAACCTGCTCGTCAACAGCCACGGCATGATGGCCTACACCAGCAAGACCTCCTTGCTAGGTCTGACCTCCCCGCAATGGCTGGCAAAGATATTGCCCGCCGAGCATCCCGACCATGCGGTATTTCAGAACACCGCCGACGAGTCTGTAGCCACCCTGCCCGACGATATGCTGGAGGAAAACCGCCAACAATACGAGACTTTCCGCAAAGCCGCAGGTGACAAACTGCTTCTCTATTTCGACAAGACCGAAGATGCACAAACATTTATCACGGAGACTTCCGGCCTTATCCCCGCCGAGAACTTCCATCTTCCCGAGGACTGGCAAGGCAAGAAGCTGGCGATCTACGCCACGCCCGAGGAAGGCGCCCAAGTCATTACCCGTGACGTGGAGCTGATCAAGGATGAGAACAATCCCTTCTACGACGCCAACCGTGCCGCCAAGCAAGCGCTCTCTTTCTTCATCGTGAAACATTGCAGCGTTTACTTCCTGAAAGAGCTGGTAGACCGAGGCATGTTGGCCGACGCACAAACGAAAAGCCTTACCAGCCCGGAACGTGGCAAGGCGATCATACAAGATAATTGGAAATTCCTATCCCGCTATTTCATCCGAGAATATCCCGATAGATAAAACAGATAGGAAGCGACATCACAATCCGTGACAGCGCTTCCGGAGAAAAAGAAGCACTGTCGCAAAACGTGACGGTGCTTCTTTTTTTAATTCATCTTTCATTTAGCAAACTAACCAACCTAATATCTTTCAAATAAAAAGAATAAACCCAATAAATACTTACAAATAAAAACATTAGATAAGATATTCTTATCTTTTCTCCGTTCTTTCGCTCCTGCAAGCAATCACATTATGCCATTAATACCTATATTTGCGAAACAAATTGACGCAATAATCATTTATACGCAAACATAAGGCCAACAAATGAAAACAAACAGAAATCATTTTAATAGCAGACAAGGATTATACGACCCGTCTTATGAACATGACGCTTGTGGAGTAGGAATGTTAGTAAATATCCACGGCGAGAAATCGCACGACATCATCGAATCAGCCCTTAAGGTACTAGAGAACATGAGGCATCGAGGCGCTGAGGGAGCCGATAACAAAACGGGTGACGGAGCGGGAATCTTATTACAGATCCCGCATGAGTTCATCCTCCTGCAAGGAATTCCGGTTCCAGAGAAAGGCAAATATGGCACCGGACTAATCTTTCTCCCCAAAGACGAGGAACAGCAAGCAAGCATCCTCAGTATCCTCATCGAGGAGATCGAGAAAGAGGGATTAACCTTGATGCACTTACGCAAAGTTCCCGTTCATACGGAAATCTTGGGAAAGGACGCACAAGCGACCGAACCGGATATCAAGCAGATATTCATCATCGGCTGCAACGATCAGCAAGAGCTGGAACTAAAGCTATACCTCATACGTAAGCGGGTCGAGAAAAGGGTATCGGCCACCGACCTTCCGGCCAAGGATGATTTCTATATAGCGTCTCTTTCCACCAAAAACATCGTTTACAAAGGCATGCTGGAATCCATGCAGCTACGCCATTACTTTCCGGACCTGACGCAACCTTATTTCACTAGCGGACTGGCCTTGGTACACTCACGTTTCAGCACCAACACCTTCCCCACTTGGAGTCTGGCGCAACCTTTCCGCCTACTGGCACATAACGGGGAAATAAACACGATACGGGGCAACCGGGGATGGATGGAGGCCCGGGAGAGCGTACTCTCCTCCCCCAGAATCCCGGATATCAACGATATACGCCCGATCATCCAGCCGGGCATGAGTGACAGTGCCTCACTGGATAACGTATTGGAATTCTTCGTGGCCTCCGGGATGAGCCTGCCGCATGCCATGGCGATGCTGGTACCGGAGAGTTTCAACGAGAAGAACCCGATCTCCGAAGACCTAAAGGCTTTCTACGAATATCACTCCATCTTGATGGAACCGTGGGACGGGCCTGCCGCCCTGCTCTTTAGCGACGGACGCTACGCCGGAGGCATGCTAGACCGTAACGGCCTCCGCCCCGCCCGCTACCTGATCACGAAACATGACATGATGGTCGTGGCCTCCGAAGTCGGCGTCATGGATTTCGAGCCTAACGAGATCAAGGAAAAAGGCCGTCTGCAACCCGGAAAGATCTTACTCATCGATACTGAGAAAGGCGAGATTTATTACGATAGCGAGCTGAAGGAACAACTGGCGAACGCCCAGCCCTACCGTACTTGGCTGGAGAAAAACCGGGTGGAATTGGACGAGTTGAAATCCGGCCGTAAGATTCCTCATAAGGTAGAGAAATACGACAAGCTACTGCGTACGTTCGGATACAGCCGTGAGGATATCGAACGTATCATCGTACCGATGTGCACGGGAGGGGCGGAACCGGTCGGCTCCATGGGCAACGATACGCCACTGGCCATATTATCCGCCCGTCCGCAAATCCTCTATAATTATTTCCGCCAACAATTCGCCCAAGTAACCAACCCGCCGATCGACCCGATCCGCGAGGAACTCGTCATGAGCCTGACCGAGTATATCGGGGCCGTGGGAAGCAATATCTTAGTTCCAACCGAGAGCCACTGTAAAATGGTTCGGCTGAACCATCCGATCTTGACCAATACACAACTGGATCTCCTGTGTAACATCCGGTATAAGGGCTTTAAAAGTGTTAAGCTCCCCACTTTGTTTGACGCAGAGAAAGGATGCGCAGGACTGAAAGCTGCCTTGGACGAATTATGTAAGCAAGCGGAGCAATCCGTCACCGATGGCGTTAACTACATCATTTTAAGCGACAGAAACGTAGATGAGAAAAAAGCGGTGATTCCCTCCCTGTTAGCGGTAAGCGCCGTGCATCACCATCTGATCTCCGTGCAGAAAAGGGTGCAAACAGCGCTGGTAGTGGAAACCGGCGAGATGCGTGAGGTAATGCACGCCGCCCTCTTACTAGGCTACGGAGCCAGTGCCATCAACCCCTATATGGCTTTCGCTATCTTGGATGATCTAGCAGACAGGCAAGAGATACAATTGAATTACGAGACTGCCGAGAAGAATTACGTAAAAGCCATTTGCAAGGGTTTATTCAAGGTTATGAGCAAGATGGGGATCAGCACGATCCGCAGTTACCGGGGAGCAAAGCTTTTCGAGGCGATCGGCCTAAGCCGGGATCTGGCAGATACTTACTTCGGGGGAACCACCAGCAACATCGGTGGTATCCGCTTGGAAGAGATAGCGGCAGACGCGATCGCCATGCACAATGACGCATTCTCCCACCCCACGGATTCTTTATTGGAACATAAAGGCATTTATTCCTTCCGCAAGGATGGCGAGAAACACGCTTGGAACCCGGACACCATTTCCATGCTTCAACTGGCTACCCGCTTGGGGAGCTACAAGAAATTCAAGGAATATTCCCATACGGTCGATGAGAAGGAAAGCTCGATCTTCTTGCGTGACTTCCTGACATTCAAGCGACGCACCCCGATCCCCTTGGAGCAGGTAGAGCCGGAAGAAGCGATCATGCGTCGCTTTGTCACGGGAGCGATGAGCTTCGGTTCTATCAGCCGGGAAGCGCACGAGACGATGGCTATGGCCATGAACAAGATACACGGACGCAGTAACACGGGCGAGGGTGGTGAGGACTCGGCCCGTTTCGTCCCCCGTGAGGACGGGTTATCGCTCCGCTCCGCCATCAAGCAAGTGGCCTCCGGACGCTTTGGCGTGACCACGGAATATCTGGTAAACGCCGACGAGATCCAGATCAAGGTCGCCCAAGGAGCGAAACCGGGCGAAGGAGGGCAGCTCCCCGGCTATAAAGTGAACGATATCATAGCCAAAACCCGTCACTCGATCCCGGGAATCTCTCTGATCTCTCCCCCACCTCACCACGATATTTACTCGATCGAGGACTTGGCGCAATTGATCTTCGATCTGAAGAACGTGAACCCTCAAGCCGAGATCAGTGTGAAACTCGTATCCGAGAGTGGCGTGGGAACTATCGCCGCCGGCGTAGCCAAAGCTAAAGCGGACCGGATCGTGATCTCCGGGGCGGAAGGAGGAACGGGGGCTTCCCCGATAAGCTCTATCCGTTACGCCGGAATCCCACCCGAGCTAGGTCTATCCGAGACTCAACAGACACTAGTGATGAACGGCCTCCGGGGACAAGTCCGCTTGCAAACAGACGGACAATTGAAAACCGGACGGGATATCGTATTGATGGCGATGCTGGGTGCCGAGGAGTTTGGATTCGCCACCTCCGCCTTGATCGTTTTAGGTTGTGTGATGATGCGTAAATGCCATATGAACACGTGTCCGGTAGGTGTCGCTACCCAAGATGAGGAATTACGTAAACGCTTTCATGGTCGACACGAATATTTGGTGAATTTCTTCACCTTCCTCGCCCGTGAAGTTCGGGAATATCTGGCAGAGCTAGGCTATACGAAACTAGACGATATCATTGGCCGTACGGACTTACTCATGCGTAAACCTTCCGATCATATCGAGAAACATGACCTATTGGATCTCAGCCGCTTGATCCATCTACCGGAACAAGCCGCCACGCAGGCCATCCATCATGTCACCCGTCAACTCCACGCAATCGACAACGTGAAAGATGTGGATATCATCCGTCACGCAAAGGCCGCCATCGAATCCGGACAGGAAGTATCGTTGGATTATGCGATAGCCAACACCGATCGTTCCGTAGGAGCCATGCTTTCCGGAGAGATCGCCAAGCGGTACGGGAACATCGGGTTACCGGAGAACACCCTGCATATCAAGTTCAAGGGGGCGGCAGGCCAGAGCTTCGGGGCCTTTCTGGCTCACGGCGTACATTTCCGGTTGGAAGGCGAGGCGAACGACTATCTCGGAAAAGGATTGAGTGGCGGACACATCAGTTTAATGCCTCCGGTACGCTCCACCTTTATAGCGGAAGACAATACGATAACCGGTAATACCTTATTATATGGGGCTACCAGTGGTGAGGTCTATATCAACGGCCGGGTCGGAGAGCGTTTCTGCGTGCGAAACTCCGGGGCGATCGCTGTCGTGGAAGGTGTAGGCGACCATTGTTGCGAGTACATGACCGGAGGCCGGGTTGTCGTCTTAGGCAATACAGGCCGGAACTTCGCCGCCGGAATGAGTGGTGGTGTCGCTTACGTGTGGAACAAGAATGGTGATTTCGATTACTATTGTAACATGGAAATGGTAGAGCTTTCCTTGATCGAGGATAGCACCTCACGAAAGGAACTTCATGAATTGATCCGCAAGCATTATCATCATACCGGCAGCCATCTGGCCGGATTGATGCTCGATAACTGGAACAAGTACGTGGATGAGTTCATCCAGATCGTCCCGATCGAATACAAGAAAGTACTCCAAGAGGAACAGATGCGCAAACTCCAACGCAAGATTGCGGAGATGCAGAAAGACTACTAAATATTTACACAAAAACAAGAGAACTATGGGAAACCCAAGAGCATTTCTAACGATACATAGACAAGAGGCGGGCTATCGTCCCGTCCACGAACGTATAGATGATTTCAGCGAGGTAGAACAGACCTTGAACAGCGGCGACCGCCGTACGCAGGCCTCCCGCTGCATGGATTGTGGCGTACCCTTCTGCCACTGGGCCTGCCCGCTGGGTAACAAGCAACCCGAATGGCAAGATTTGTTATACAAAGGCCGTTACAAAGAGGCATATCACGTATTAGAGCAGACCGACGACTTCCCGGAGTTCACGGGACGTGTCTGCCCCGCCCTCTGCGAGAAAAGCTGCGTACTGAAACTTAGCTGCGACGAACCTGTCACGATCCGTGAGAACGAGGCGGCTATCGTGGAAGCCGCTTTCCGGGAAGGATACGTACAGCCTATCCAACCAGTACGCAACGGGAAAAAAGTAGCCGTGATCGGTAGCGGTCCCGCCGGATTGACCGTGGCGAACCAATTGAACCGAAAAGGATATGAAGTCACCGTATTCGAGAAAGATGAGTTACCGGGCGGCTTGCTACGTTTCGGCATCCCCAATTTCAAGCTAGGCAAGCACATTATCGATCGCCGTATCCGCATCATGGAGCAAGAAGGGATTCTTTTCCGTGTAAACACGATGGTCGGCAAAGAGATATTAGCGAAAGATGTAGTGAAAGATTTCGACGCTGTTTGCGTAGCGATCGGCGCCGAGGTTCCCCGGGATCTATCTATCGAGGGACGTCATTTAAGAGGCGTACATTTCGCCTTGGAGTTATTAAGCCAGCAGAACCGGATCTTAGAAGGCATCCCGATCCCTCCCAAAAGCCAGATCAATTGTAAGGGCAAGAAAGTCTTAGTGATTGGCGGAGGCGATACGGGTAGCGATTGCGTAGGGACAGCGAACCGTCATGGGGCGGCCTGTGTCACCCAGATCGAGATCATGCCCCAGCCACCCGTCGGACAGAATCCGGCGACACCTTGGCCCATGTATCCGCAAGTACTGAAAACCAGCAGCAGCCATGAGGAAGGTTGTATCCGCCGGTGGAACCTAACCTCTAACCGTTTTATCGGAGAGAAAAACAACCTGATAGGGGTTGAGGTAGAAGAAGTCGAATGGGTTCCCTCCCCAGACGGAGGCCGTCCGCAAATGAGACAGACCGGCAAGAAAGAGATCATCGAGGCCGATCTGGTTTTCCTCGCCATGGGCTTCCTGCATCCAGAGCAAGAAGGATTGATCAAAGAACTGCGATTGGCTACCGACAACCGCGATAACATCGCCGTAGACAACACCGGATATACCGCCAACAGCAACCTATTCGCCTGCGGAGACGCTGTCAGCGGAGCGAGCCTAGTCGTAAAAGCGATGGCCTCCGGCCGTAATGTCGCCCGATCCATCGACCGTTTCTTACAAACCAACTAATTTTCAACTTTCAATTTTTAATGATCATGTGTGGTATAACAGCGATATTCAATATACACGACGGAGCGCAAGCCCTGCGTAAACAAGCGTTATTAATGAGTAAACGAATCCGTCACCGGGGGCCGGACTGGAGTGGTATCTACCAAGGCAAAACCGCTATCTTGGCCCATGAACGCCTTTCCATCGTAGACCCCGCCTCCGGAGGACAACCTTTGGTCAGCCCCGACGGGAAACTCATCCTCTGCGTCAACGGAGAGATCTACAACCATCAGGAATTACGAGAACGGTTAAAAGGCGATTACGAGTTCCAAACCGGCTCCGATTGCGAGGTGATCCTCGCCTTATACAAGAAGAAAGGGATTGATTTCATCGAGGATCTCAATGGTATTTTCGCCTTCGCTCTCTATGACGAGGAGAAAGAGGTTTACTTGATCGCCCGTGACCCGATCGGCGTGATCCCGCTCTACATCGGATACGATGACAAGGGGCACTTGATGGTATCTTCCGAGTTAAAAGGGCTTGAAGGCTTCGCCACTCATTACGAACCGTTCCTCCCCGGTCATTATTTCTATAGCGAAGACCGGAAACTCACGAGATGGTACACCCGTGACTGGATGGATTACGCCAACGTGAAAGATAATCCTACCGACGTACAACAACTTCACGATGCGCTGGAAGCCGCCGTCAAACGCCAACTGATGAGCGATGTCCCTTACGGCGTCCTTCTATCCGGAGGTTTGGATTCCTCCATCACCTCCGCTATCGCCAAGAAATACGCAGCGAAACGCATCGAGACCAATGGGAAGGCGGACGCATGGTGGCCTCAACTCCACTCGTTCGCCATCGGATTGAAAGATGCCCCGGACTTGATCGCCGCCCGTAAAGTAGCGGATGCGATCGGTACGGTTCATCATGAGATCCATTATACGATACAAGAAGGATTGGACGCTTTACGAGATGTCATTTATCATATCGAGACCTATGATGTCACTACCGTCCGAGCCTCCACCCCCATGTATTTATTGGCCCGTGTGATCCGGAGCATGGGTATCAAGATGGTACTAAGCGGCGAGGGTGCGGACGAGGTATTCGGGGGATATTTATATTTCCATAAGGCCCCGAACGCACAGGCTTTCCATGAAGAGAGCCTGCGTAAATTAAGCAAACTGTATTTATATGATTGCTTGCGCGCGAACAAAAGCCTTTGCGCATGGGGCGTAGAAGGACGAGTGCCGTTCTTGGATAAAGAGTTTCTTGATGTGGCCATGCGTCTGAATCCGGTGGCAAAGATGTGCCCGGGTACGATCATCGAGAAGAAGATACTTCGAGAAGCATTTTCCGACAGCTTGCCCAAGGAGATCGCTTGGCGGCAAAAAGAGCAATTCTCGGATGGGGTAGGCTATGGCTGGATCGATACATTAAAGAAAATAACCTCCGAGTCAGTCACTGATGAAGAGATGGCGAATGCCGCCAAACGATTCCCGATCAATCCGCCCCAAAACAAGGAAGAGTATTATTACCGCTCCATCTTTGAAGAGCATTTCCCCAGCGAAAGCGCAGCGAGAAGCGTACCTTCCATTCCTAGCGTAGCGTGTTCTACCGCAGAGGCTTTAGCTTGGGACTCGGCTTTCAAAAACATGAACGAGCCAAGCGGCAGGGCCATAAAAGGCGTACATGAATCCGCTTATTGACGAATATTTCTTTTCTTTAGTAGCAAAATGCACCAACTTTTATGAATAATAAACGCTGGTGCATTTAATTTTTATAATAACTTTGCCAGCTAGAGTCATAAAACACTTTAAAACAAATTTATATGAAGAAAATCTTTACATGCATTAGTTTGGCAGCCGCTACATTCATGGCTACCACCCCAGTGATGGCACAACAACAAAAACAAATATCAGACCAAGAAAAGGTGGCTTTTGTAAAAGCTGCGGTACCGGCGATATTTGATCAAGTAAAACAAATCAGTGGTATAGATTTCATGGGATTAACAAATCCCAACATTGAAACCGTACTAAACTCTCCGCTTTTTGGCACACAAGGCATGTTACGTGCAGCTACATCAACACCGATTAGTATTCAGCCAGATAGTATGAATATTAATTTAAGTGAGGTAGATATCAATGGCATACCAGCTACAGTAAAGCCAATGTTAGCCAATATCAAATTAAAATTTGCGGATTACAAAGATTATACGATGACAACCGCAAATGGGCAAACTATCGAAATCAGCGTACCTTTGAAAGTTACAGCTAGTGCTTTAGATGGTTTTATCTCTTGCGGTGTGAATTTTTCTGTAGGAGAAAAGAAAGGGTTACTTCCGTTTAGTTCCTTCACGGCCAATCTTGATCTTGGAGATCTTGAAGCACTATTGACATCATTAGGTATGACTAATATAAAGAGTGGCACTCTTGTTTCCATGACAGAAACAGGTTCCAATGCTATTTATAATTATGATATTAAAATTGGAGAAAGCTTACGTGGAATAACAGCGATAAGCAAACTTCCAAACTTCCAGATATCCATTGATATGACTAAAATGCAGAGTCAAAAACCAACAATCAACGCATCTTTGAAGGGTATCATAACAAATGGAATATTGCCTATGGGGGATGCAGTAGTATATTTAAATCCACAGGCAACAGTAGCAGGTACTATAACTCCTGACTCTACAATCTTAACCTCATACGTTTCCGGAACTGTCAACGTAGATAAATACAAAAAACTAGTACAAAATGTCAATGTTGTAAATAGCAAGAAGATCCAAACACGTTACACAACGTATGAGAAAAAGACATTAGATGCTACTTGGAGTTGGGAAGACGCTAGTATGACAACTATACAAGGTAACCAAGAAATTAATCCTCAACATTTAGCATCTTCTATATTGAATGGAGTTTTTACTGATTTGATTTCAGGAAGTTCTACTTCTTTCAACATGAGTACAACTGAATTTGAGTCTGAAGCAGATAGTAAAGGTATTACTACATTTGCAATGGAAGTTGTTCCATCTATGGTAGGTACACAAGCAGCTAAAGCAACTATTAAAATGAGTTCATACGATGATGAAGCAAAAGCATTGAAAGCAAGTATGAATATAGATGTAACTATGCCATTAAAAAATCAAACTATCACAGTTGATTTTACACCAGCAGATTATACAGCTCCTGTAGGAACAATGTATATCAAATCTAATGCTATGGGTATCATCACAGACAACGAGACTATCGAGAATGATGTCGAAGAGGTTAAGGTTTCTACAACCGCTGGCGGTCTTCATGTAAAGAATGGTAAGGGTAATTATGTAATCGTTAATATGGTAGGTAAAGTTGTTTCTACGGGTATCATCACTAGCGATGAGCAATACATCAGCACTCCGAATATGCCGAACGGTATTTATATGATCTCAATCGATCAGTCTAAGCTCTTGAGATCTGCTCATAAGACAACTGTTAAGTTCGTAAAATAAATTATCTAGATAATTAGTTAATCTGATAAAAGGAGCTATCCGGAAACAAAACCGAGTAGCTCCTTTCTTTTTGTCAATTTGTAAACCAAACTCCCGGAGATTTGATTTTTCTGGCCTGATGTACTTCTCGTCCCTAAATATGAGAAAAAATATTAGCAAATGATTGTTTAGTAATATATTAGCCAAATACGACCTTTTGTTCTAGAAAAATAATTCATGCTAGTTCACATGTATACGGGTCAAAACATATTTTTTATACGGATAAAAGAGGCATTTCATACGGTTGTATCGCCCGACGCGACTATATGTATCGCCTTACGCGACCTATCGCGTTGGCTAACGCCACTACTTGCGTCGCCCAATGCGACCTTTCGTGTAACAAAACATGACCTTTTACGTAGAAATCAGTGGTTAAATACGTATTTTCACCCATTATCTATCCCTAGTTAAGGCTTCTTGAAAAAGAGGCTCGTCAGACAAACAGACTTATTTTAAGCAAATAGATAGATATATAGCTTTTTTACTTACAGTTACAGCAACCCATATTCACAAAGCACATATTACGATATAAAACCAAAACACGCACTTCTAATTATCATTTATAACTAAAAGCATATATTATAACTTCAATCTATTACAAACCTCATATTTATAAAACATTCGAGCCTCTCACCTGTTATATACTTATCAAAACGTTATATATTTGCATTACAATAAAACAAAAAGAAATAATATAAAGAATAATATCATCAAAATGACAAAATCAATCAGATTCACAAAGATGCACGGTGCCGGAAATGATTACATCTATGTAAACACGATGGTCTATCCGATAGACAACCCCGAAGAATTATCTATCGCATGGAGCAAGCCGCACACAGGCATAGGATCTGATGGTTTGGTCTTGATAGGTTCTTCAGACATCGCCGATTTCAGCATGCATATCTATAATGCGGACGGCTCCGAGGCGATGATGTGCGGAAACGCATCCAGATGTATTGGCAAATATGTCTATGAGGCCGGCCTAACGCAAAAGAACAAGGTCACCTTAGAGACCTTATCAGGTATCAAAGAGCTACAATTGAAAATAGAGCGTGAAGAGGTCACCGAAGTCACGGTAGATATGGGAATGCCTGCCGTAGGCGAGATCGCCTTGGAGGTTGAGGCTGGAGGAGAAATTTACACCGGCACCGTCATCTCTATGGGAAATCCTCACTTGGTTATCTTCGTGGACGAGATGGACCAGGTCGATCTGGCAAGCGTAGGCCCGTTACTGGAATGCCTCCCGCTTTTTCCGGACCGGACAAACGTGGAGTTCGTGCAGGTGTTAAAACCGGACGAGGTACGGATGAGGGTGTGGGAACGAGGTTCCGGCATCACCCAAGCCTGCGGAACCGGAGCTTGTGCCACCGCCGTGGCCGGGGTCGTACGTGGGAAGACAAAGCGAAAGACGAAGGTCATCATGGATGGGGGCCCTTTAACCATCGAGTGGGACGAGCGAAGCGGTAAGGTCTTTATGACCGGCGGAGCGGTCAACGTGTTCGAGGGATTCATCAAAGTCTGACACGGGGAACAAGACAAAACAACAAAAACAACAACATAAAAACAAAAGAACTGAGTATGGCACTAATTAATGAACATTTCCTGAAACTACAGAACAATTACCTTTTCTCCGACATCGCGAAAAAGGTAAACAGCTTCAAGGTTACCCATCCCAAGGATAAGATCATTCGAATGGGTATTGGTGACGTTACGCAACCACTAGCCCCCGCCGTTATCGAGGCGATGCATAAAGCCGTGGAAGAAATGGCGAGCAAGGATACATTCCACGGATATGGCCCCGAGCAGGGATATCCATTCCTAATCGACGCTATCATCAAGAACGATTATGCCAGCCGGGGAGTCTTTATCGAACCGAGCGAGGTATTCATCAGCGACGGAGCGAAAAGCGATTGTGGAAATATAGGAGATATGCTCCGCCACGACAATAGTATCGGGGTGACAGACCCCGTATATCCGGCCTACATCGACTCGAACGTAATGAGCGGACGCACCGGGGTATTGGAAAACGGGAAATGGAGCGATGTCGTATACATCCCTTGCACGGAGGAAAACAACTTCGTACCGGATCTGCCCAGTCGCAGGGTGGACATCCTTTACCTCTGCTATCCCAATAACCCGACCGGAACGACCTTGACTAAGGACGAATTGAAGAAATGGGTAAACTATGCCCTCGCCAACGACGTGCTTATCATGTACGACTCCGCTTACGAGGCTTATATACAGGACCCGAATATCCCCCACTCTATCTACGAGATCAAAGGAGCGAAGAAGGTAGCTATCGAATTCCGGAGCTTCTCTAAAACCGCCGGGTTCACGGGGATACGTTGCGGATACACGGTCGTACCGAAGGAGCTGAACGCCTTCACGCTGGACGGGCAACGGGTACAGTTGAACAAATTATGGAACCGTCGCCAATGCACGAAATTCAACGGAACCAGCTACATAACCCAACGGGGTGCGGAGGCGGTTTATTCCACCGCCGGGAAACAGCAAGTAACAGCTACTATCAATTATTATATGACCAACGCGAAGATCATGAAAGAGGGCCTGCAAAACTGCGGTCTCACGGTGTACGGAGGCGATAACGCCCCATACCTCTGGCTAAAGACCCCGGACGGCCTCTCCTCATGGAAATTCTTTGACAAACTGCTTTATGAAGTCAAGATAGTCGGAACCCCCGGAGTGGGATTCGGGCCGAGCGGGGAAGGTTATCTACGCCTCACCGCTTTCGGCGACAGGGATGACACCCTAGAGGCCATGGCTAGGCTGAGGAAGTGGCTAAGATAAGTCATTTACTATAAACAACAATAATCATCAGGTATTATGTCAAAGTTAAGATTTAGAGTCGTAGAATCGGCGTTCGAGAAGAAAGCGACCGAGCTAGCCACTCCCGCCGAGAGACCTTCCAAGTATTACGGCGAGCTGGTATTCAACCGTGAGAAGATGTTCAAATATCTTCCAGAGAGAGCGTACGAGAGACTGGTGGACTCCATCGACAACGGTACCCCGTTAGACCGTGAGACAGCGAACGCCGTGGCCTCCGGCATGAAGAAATGGGCGATGGAAAAAGGCGCTACCCACTACACCCACTGGTTCCATCCCTTGACGGAAGGTACCGCCGAGAAGCACGATGCTTTCATCGAGCACGATGGCAAAGGCGGCGTACTTGAGGAATTCGAGGGGAAACTACTGATCCAGCAAGAGCCGGACGCCTCCAGTTTCCCGAACGGCGGTATCCGCAATACGTTCGAGGCCCGTGGCTACTCGGCTTGGGATCCTTCCTCCCCTGCTTTTATCGTAGGAGACACCCTGTGCATCCCGACGATCTTCATCGCTTACACAGGCGAGTCCCTCGACTACAAAGCTCCCTTGCTAAAAGCCTTGGAAGCCGTGAACAAGGCGGCGGTCGATGTCTGCCACTACTTCAACCCGGACGTGAAGAAAGTATACGCCTACCTAGGTTGGGAACAGGAATACTTCCTAGTAGACGAGGGCCTATACGCCGCACGTCCCGATCTGTTGATGACCGGCCGAACCTTGATGGGACATGAAAGCTCGAAGAACCAACAGTTGGAGGATCATTACTTCGGAGCCATCCCCACCCGTGTCATGGAATTCATGAAAGACCTCGAGGTTGAGGCATTGAAACTTGGCATTCCCGTAAAGACCCGTCATAACGAGGTCGCCCCGAACCAATTCGAGCTGGCTCCCATCTTCGAGGAATGCAACCTCGCCAATGACCATAACTTACTGATCATGGCCCTAATGCGCAAGATCTCCCGCAAACATGGGTTCCGTGTCCTGTTGCACGAGAAACCGTTCAAAGGCGTGAACGGTTCCGGCAAGCACAATAACTGGTCGCTGGGAACCGATACCGGAATCCTTTTGATGGGACCGGGTAAGACGCCGGAAGACAACCTGCGCTTCGTGACCTTCGTGGTCAACGTACTGAAAGCCGTGTACACCCATAACGCATTGCTGAAGGCCAGCATCTCCAGCGCGACCAACGCCCATCGTCTGGGAGCGAACGAGGCTCCCCCAGCGATCATATCCAGCTTCTTAGGTACACAGTTATCCAAGGTATTGGAACATCTGGAGAACAGCGATACGGAAGATTTCAACCTAGCGGGAAAGCAAGGCATGAAACTCGATATCGCCCGTATCCCCGAGTTATTGATCGATAACACGGATCGTAATCGTACCTCCCCTTTCGCCTTCACCGGTAATCGTTTCGAGTTCCGTGCCGTAGGTTCCTCCGCGAACTGCGCCGCCGCCATGCTGGTATTGAACGCCGCCGTAGCGGATCAGTTGAGGCAGTTCAAGGCCGAGGTAGACGCTAAGATAGCCACCGGAAAGGATAAGTTCGCCGCTATCATCGAGGTAATCCGCAAGGATATCAAGGAATGCAAGGCGATCCATTTCGACGGCAATGGCTACAGCGAAGAATGGAAGGCCGAGGCCGCACGCCGGGGCTTGGATTGCGAGACCAGCGTGCCTTTGATCTTCGACGCTTATCTGAAAGATAGCAGTGTCCGCATGTTCGAATCCACAGGAGTCATGACCCGCAAGGAGCTGGAAGCCCGCAACGAGGTCAAATGGGAGATGTACACGAAGAAGATCCAGATCGAGGCCCGTGTATTAGGCGACCTGACAATGAACCATATCATCCCGATGGCCATCAAATACCAGTCTTCCTTGATCGACAACGTATATAAGATGCGTGAATTATTCCCCACCGATAAAGCCGCCCATCTATCCTCCAAGAACATGGAGATCATCGAGGATATAGCGAACCGCACGATCTTCATCAAGGAAAAAGTGGACGAGATGGTCAACACCCGCAAGATAGCCAACAAGATAGAGAGTGAGCGGGAGAAGGCGATCGCTTACCACGACCGGATCGTCCCGATGATGGAAGCCATCCGTTACCATATCGACAAGTTGGAACTGGTTGTCGATGACCAGATATGGACCTTGCCGAAATACCGTGAGCTTTTATTCATCAGATAGTCTTATTCAGACAGTAGTTTTTTGTTGATTGTTTTGTGTTAACAAGGAGAGGATGCTGCGAAGTATACCTCTCCTTCTTTTTTATCCCATACAAAATACATACCTTTGGGGCATAAATATATAGGAGGGAAATTGATATGACGACAATAGAGTTACAACAATGGAGAGAAAGCTTCGTGGAGAGATACCTTAACAAAATCGATGACATGGAGATATCGGAGGAACTGGAACGGGCTGCCAAAAAGATTTTTTCCAAGAGAAGGACACCCCGCCCTTGCGTAATCCACTCGCAAGAGGAGATGATAGCAGCGGTACGGAAATCGGTAGAAGATGCCCGAGAAGGTAGAGTTACATCAAGTGAGGATCTAGATAAAGAGATAGAGACATGGTTCTGAAACAGAAAAATCCATATTGGACAGCCAAGGCCAAAGAAGATTTGAAAGAAATTACGAAGTATTATAAGAAGGAGATTTCTATCAACATGGCCCACAAGAAAGTCAAGGACCTGAAACATTACGCCGATTTGTTAGCTGACAATCCTCTTCTCGGTTTTTATGAGCAAGCTTTATCCTCGGAGTCGCAAGGCTTTCGGTCTCTTGTTCATGAACATTACAAAATCATCTATTTTATAGAAGATGATATCATCTATATCTCCGCGATCTTCGACTGTCGTCAAAACCCCGATAAATTAAGAACATCTATCAGATAAACAATAACAAATATGAATTACGGATTCGTCAAAGTAGCGGCAGCCGTACCACAGGTTAAAGTGGCTGACTGCTTTTATAATATTCAACAGATTGAGGGATTGATGCGCCAAGCGTCCCAAAAAGAGGTCCAGATCATCGCCTTCCCCGAATTATCGGTTACGTCTTATACTTGCATGGATTTGTTCTCGCAAGAGACCTTACTCAGAAACGCCGAGAAAGCCTTGCTGGATTTAGTGAACAACACCGCCGATCTGGATTTACTAACGATCGTAGGTTGCCCGCTTGTCAGCGGAAGCCAACTGATAAACGCCGCCGTCGCTTTCCAACGGGGCGAGATATTGGGGGTAGTGCCCAAAAGTTACCTGCCCAGCTACAAGGAGTTCCAAGAAGAGCGTTGGTTCACGGCCTCTTCACACCTACAGCAATCCATGATCACGATCGGTAACCGGGAAGTGCCGCTGGATTGCTACCTGATCTTCGAGTACGATGAGGTACGTGTGGGTATCGAGATCTGCGAGGATCTTTGGGTTCCCATCCCTCCCAGCTCCGAGCTAGCCATGCAGGGGGCGAACTTGATATTCAATCTATCCGCCAGCAACGAGTTGATCGGTAAGCATGCTTACTTACGATCCTTGATCTGCCAGCAATCCGCACGTTGTATCGCCGGATACGTCTACGCTTCCGCCGGTTTCGGAGAATCCAGTACCGACCTCGTATTTGCGGGAAACGGTATCATAGCGGAGAACGGCACGTTGTTAAGGGAATCCGAGCGTTTCTCCATGGAGGAGCAACTCGTTATCAGCGAGATCGATATCCAGAACTTACAGAACGACCGACGGATCAACACCAGTTTCATGCAGGGTTATCTCAACCATAACATGGATAACGGCACCGTAGTCTCATTCAGCCTTCCCAACCGGACACTGGATTTGACCCGGGCAATCGACCCGCATCCCTTTACCCCTTCCGGCGATGCCTTGAAAGAACGTTGCGAGGAAATATTCCATATACAGGTAGCGGGACTCGCCAAGCGTGTCCTCCATGCCCACGCCCAAACCGCCGTCGTAGGCATCTCTGGGGGACTGGATTCCACCTTGGCCCTACTGGTCACCGTCATGACCTTCGATGCCTTGAAGATCCCACGGGATAAGATCATCGGCATCACCATGCCCGGCTTCGGAACGACGGATCGTACCTATACCAATGCCTGCGACTTGATACGCTCCCTTGGCGTGACCCTCCGGGAGATCTCCATCAAGGACGCTTGCATCCAACACTTCAAGGATATCGATCACGACATCCATGTACATGACGTGACGTACGAGAACAGCCAAGCCCGTGAGCGTACCCAACTTCTTATGGACGTGGCGAACCAAGCGAACGGCCTCGTGATCGGTACGGGAGACCTCTCGGAGCTTGCCTTGGGCTGGGCTACTTACAATGGCGACCATATGTCTATGTACGGCGTCAACGGTAGCATTCCCAAGACATTGGTTAAATATTTAGTGGAATGGGTGGCCAATAACAAGGTAGACGAGGCTTCCCGCGCCACGTTATTAGATATAGTAGACACTCCGATCAGCCCGGAATTGATTCCCGCCGATGAGCATGGGAATATCAAGCAGAAGACAGAGGATTTGGTAGGCCCGTACGAGCTGCACGATTTCTTCCTCTATCACTTCTTACGCTTCGGAGCCCCACCCGCGAAGATTTATTTCTTGGCGAAGCGGGCATTCGGGGAAACCTACGACGATTCCACCCTCAAGAAATGGCTCCATACCTTCTTCCGCCGCTTCTTCCAGCAACAGTTCAAGCGCAGTTGTCTGCCGGACGGCCCGAAAGTAGGTTCCATCAGCCTCTCCCCTCGTGGAGACTGGCGAATGCCGAGCGACGCGATGGCTACGCTTTGGCTGGATGAGATCGCAGGGCTTTAACATTTTTTCAATGGTATAGTCATAGACGAGGCTCTCTTATGGGCCATAGACGAGACACCTACCCCCATAAGAGAGCCTAATCTATGACCTATGAGAGAGCCTCGTCTCTCACCCGTATCAACCGAGGCCCTAACATAGATCGTAACTAATCGAACTGCGTAATCACCCTGCGAATCCGGGTGAAGCTATCCGTATCCTTCTCCAGTTTATAGATGTGCTTATAGGACAGGGCATCCTGCTCGGTCGGCGAACCATTGATCAAGAGAATATCCCGGTCGTTGGCAAATTTCAAGATCCCCGCCACGTTATTCGGGTGCAGCTTCCCGATCTCATCCATCATGCAATGGAGCCTGAAATCGGAGAATACCGTGGAGGCGTTCCGCTTGAACACGTTCAGCAACATGATATTCACCATGGATTTGACCAAGATATCCGTACCCTCGGAGCCTACGTTCGTAAGACGTTCTACGAAGCCCGTATCATTCCGGTTCTCGATCACCCGGAATTTAAGGTCGAAGAAGTCCGCCAAGCGGATCAAGTTGCCGGAATAAGCGTCCATCGACTTGATCAACTCACGTAGCAACGTCGTCGCCTTCTCCCGGGTAGCCGTATCGTCGGCTGAGGAAGCGAAGAGGTTCTGCCCCAAATCCCAGCTATATTCCTCGTTGAATCGCTTGATCTCCTTCAACAGATTGACGATCTTGTTCTGGCTCGGATCAATACGCATCTCGATACACTGGATAATCCCCACGAAGTTCTTCTCCTTGAAATCGGCGTTGATCTGATCCACCACGCCACGGATATTGCCTTCCTGAGAGACCATGCTTTTCGTGTCCGCCGTAATCTGCCGGAAGATATCGGAGTTGCGGGTATTGATACGCGATTGGTATTCCGAGACCTTATCCTCGTCGATAAACTCCTTCAAGTCGCAAGCGAAATCCATATACTCTTTATCATCCGAGAAGCTCGTCTTGAAGGCGAACACATTATCCTCGGAGAAATTGCCGGTGTAGGCGGTTATCTCCTTGCGCAACTCGGAAAGCTTCTGGGATTGCTCGCTGACGCGGATCGTGATCTCCCGTACCAAGGAACGGCAATCGCCATCCGTATCGGTACGGTTCATGGAAGAGAAAATGGATTCCCTAGAGGTAAACCAGTCCAACAGGGTAGAGCGGTGATATTCCTCCCGGTTCTCCAACGCTTTCCGGTTGGCCTCCTTCAGCTCCTTCAACTCGGCATCTACCTTGAAGATACTCCGGTTCACGTCCGCCAGACGTTTTTTCAATTCCTCCCGTTCCCCGTGGATGATCTGCTGCAAGCGCAGGCTCTCCGTCGTCCAGTCGGATACCTTATCCAGCATCTCTCGTTTATCTTTCAGATACTCGATAATCAATGCCTTGGTCTCGTTGATATATTTAATCTCCCCACCGATATACGCCAAGCGGGAATGGATCTCCTCCAAACGTTTCGGATCGCCACCACTGGCGGTCAGGCTATCCAATTGCTCCCTGTCATATCCGGATTTGCGCTCTTCCAACTCCGCTTTCTTGCGTGCGATCTCCTCCGAGATAGCTTCCCTTGCGACGGAGAGTTCCTTATCCAAAGCAGCCAGCTCGTCTTTCTCTTGCTCATCCAAGGAAGCGAGTTCCCGGTCCATCTTGCCTTGAAGCGTGGCGATCTCCTGCTGGATCGAGGAAAGGGTGGCCTCGGCAGCGTTCAACTCCTCCTCCAAGCGCCGGATCTCCTCCTGCCTCAGACGGGTCGCCTGATCCCGTAAGGCCGACAGACGAGACTCGTCTTCCTTCTTGCGGACCGCCAGTTGCTCCAACTCATATTCCGCATGATAGATATCCTCCTTGATGGGCTTCACCGAGGATTGATATTGCTTGCGAAGATTCTCTTTAGCCGCCTCCAAATCCTGCCGCGCCGTAGCGATGAACCGCTGGATTCCGGCACGTTTTTCCTCGGCCTCCTTCTTCTCCGTCAAGTAATCCTCCTTGGTCTTGACATTCCGGTGAATCCCGGAGGTGAAGCGGATTCCATAAAAGGTATCTCCCTCGCCTACCTCCGCCGTAAACTCTTTCCCGTAAAGCAGGCGCTCGTCACACACTTGCCCGATCGTCTGCTCCCAGCCGGGCTTATGCTCGGACAGCCAGTTGAAGAAACTATCTTTCTGGTTATCCAAGAACTCCGTCAGTTCCGCTAGCTTAGCGCTCAGGGCCTCGATCTTCACCTCGTTGGATTCCGCTAGCTTTTGATAATCCTCATCCAGATGCTTCCCGGCGGTCTCGAACTCTTTCGTCTGGTAGTTCAACTCGTACTTCAGCTCACGGATCTTCAGCTCCAAGTCCTTCCGGTTCGCATCGTAATTGCCGAGACGCCCTTTGACCGCCTCCAATTCCTCCGAGGTTCCCGACTGCCCCCGGGCAGTCTTGATACGCATCTTCAAGGCGGCGACCTCCGTCGTACGTTTCTCCCGATCCACCAACAAACGCTCTTTCTCCTCCGAGGCGGCATGGCGCGATTCCTCCCGTAGCCGTCGATAATACTCCCGGCGAGCCTCCCGACGAGCATTGATCTCGGTCTCTGCCGCCAGTAATTGTTTCTGTTTCTCGTTCTCGAAGCCGGCCAACTCGTTCTTCAGATTAGCGATCAAATTGGCGTGCAAGACCGAGGCTTCTTTATTCTTGGAAGAAAGCAAATCTTTCTCCACGACTAAGGATTCCTGTTCCTGCTGTAAGATCTCCAATTTGTTACAACGATCCATCGCCGTCTGGATATCTTTCCCGGCATAGAAAACCCGTTTCGCTTCCGCCTCCGACAAGGCGTTTTTCAGCACGGCCAACTCGCCTTCCATCGTGGCTGTCCGGTTCTTCGATTCAGCGTCTAGCTTATCCCTTTGCTTATAGAAATCCGATTTGACCGCCTCCTGCTCGTGTATCTTCCGGGACAACTCCGGCAAGATACGCTCCGTTTCCAGATAAGCCCCGCGCAATTGGCGGCACAGATCGTTGATCCGTAAATCCCGCTTACGGATATCGTCCGACAAGGTAGAGATCCCAGCGGCCTTCTGCGCCATACCCGGCTCACGGAAAACACCGATATCATTCAGTTGCGCCTCAAAACCGGATAGATGGCTCCGGTAACGGCTCAAGTCGATCACGCTATCCGCCTCGTTCAAGGAGGTGATGATCGTCTGCTTGATATAATCCGCCTCCAAGCGTGAGTTCAGCAAGACGTTCTGGATCGTACGGATGATATTCTGATACGAGCCGCTCTCCATCAAGGAATAACAGGAGTAATCCCGTTTATTATCCGAGTTTCCGTAGAGGATATTCCGGTATTCCTCATACGTGGAGATCGCCCCGCTATATTTGATACCGTTCTTATCGAGCACCGAGCGGATACGATCCGACGGATAAGGCGCTCCCTCCTCGTCGATAAAAAGATCCGGCCGGTACGGAGAGGCGATAAAACGGTAGCAGATACGGTTCATCGTCTTATAACTAAGTACCGTAAACCAACCATCCTCCCTCGCTACCTCGTAGATGATCGAGGAATCGGCATAAGGGAAATAATAATCCTGATACGACTTCTTCTCGACCGGGATTCCGAGCCGCTGCGTATCGGCGTTGTAAAAGAAAAGGATCGCACGGAGGATCGTACTCTTCCCCACTCCCTGCGTTCCGATTAAATGTATATTTCCATCCAGCTGTACTTCCGAGTAACGGATAGCGGCGCTGTTTATAAATACTATTTTATTGAGATATCTCATCTTCGTTCTTTATGTTAATACTATGGATCATCTTTGTGAGGTAATCCCACGAGGAGAGCACTTTCCACGTCCCGTTCATATCGCTTACGCACTCGATAAAGCCCTCTTTCGTCATCCTATCCAAGATGGTATCGAGGATATCCTTGCGTTTCTCCTTGCCTCCGGTATGTTTTTTCAACCCGTCCAGCTTCATCTCTAGATCCATGTCGATACGGGAACGTACCAATATCTCCGCCGGCGAGAAAGTGAAACCGGGCCCGAAGGCCGTATCGTACGTACAGAAGAAGTCCATGATATCGATCCAAGCGAAGAAACGCTGGAGCTTTTGCTCCAAGGTAGCCCGGGGCTCCTTGCGGGAGAAGTAGAAGTAATTATTCCCCTGCTCCAACACGAAATTGATATGCGAGAAATAATCACGTAAACGCTCAAAATTATCTTCTACGACCGAGAAGAGTGTCCTCAACTCCTTTACACTTGTATTCGAGCACAGAAAATTACCTTTCGACAGGTAATCATAGATCTGCGCGGTCTGTACCGGTAAATTATCTATCATCTTATTATTATTGTTTTATTTTATCCAGTTGTAGCCCCGTCTCATCACAGGGGGCACGCCCCGTCTCTACAACTAGGTTCTTTGAATAATGGCATATTCTACATGCTCCATATGCCCAAAACGGTCTGTTATCTCCAACTCATTCTCATAGAGGGAGAGTAAACGGCAAAATAACGTAACCTTCGCCTCGAAATCCATCTCCCGATTATAATCATACGCCATCACGAAAGAGAACAAATCCCCTCCGGTCCGGCTAAAAACATCCATCATCTTCCGGGTATTGATAGCAGCCTCCCCCACCTCTTGATTCTCCATCTGCTCGGCGGAGATCACCCCCAGCTCCTGCCGGTGGATCACCTTGTCCGGCCGTATGCCGTCGGCCACCTTCAAGATGACATCCAGTGCCTCGTCCGTTTGCAAATAAGGAATGGAAACCTTGAATAAGGTAGGCTGCACGCCCTCCAATACCACGGAACGCTCTGCGTCTACCACCTCCCGCACGTTCGTGTTCTCCTGTAACTCAAACTGCTCCCGCAGATATTTGATACGACGCAGCTTACGGGTAAAACCCACCTGCGTACGGATCTGGTTCAAGTAATCAATGATATCCTGTTGGGAATGGATCAAGCTATGGCCGGCGCTCAATAACTCCGTCTTCAACTCACGGGCGATCGTCAACAGCTCCTCGTCCGGGGCTTGGGCGAAAAAGGGAGTCCGTTCCCGATCCAGCAGCTTCTCCACTTCCACGATCAGGCGGTTGATCTCGATTCGTTTAGCGTCCAGATTCTCCAGTTTGGCGATCTTCACCTTATAGCTCGGCTCGTTCTTGAACGTATTATCGATCACCCGTTGCAAGGACACCACGTTACGTACCAAGATCTTCCCGATCTTCCGCAAATGCGCCTTGACCGATCGCAGATAGCCCAGCTTACGCAAATCGTTATCCTCCTTGCTATAATAATCGATCAATTGATACACCAACTGGATATTCTCATCGATCACCGAGGTAGAAATCTCCTCATTCGCCTCCAGAAGCAGCTCATAGAAAGAGAGATAATGCTCATCCATCTCGATATAAGGGCCGTTCCTGCGGATCACCTCACGCTCGATCAAGATATTCAATTTATTCTCATCGATAATATCCAACGCATAATCATAGCGAAACGGTAATGATTTTCTTTTCTCAAATAAGACCTCCAATAGGTCCTTTCCCAGATTTAGCGTGTTCGTTATATGGGGTATTGAATTATATATGTACATCCTAAACAATTAAGGATACAAAGGTAATAAAAATACAAGTAACCCTTTTTTCTCCGTGATGAAAAAGGATTTCCATCGTAGTGAAAAAGCTTTTTCATCACGGTGGAAAAAGTTTTTCACTACGATGGAAAAAATGGAAAATCACGAAGAGTTATCAATCCGCCGGATACACAATTCCCAACTGCCGGCGTACTTCATCGATAATCTCCAATGCAATCAAAGAATTATCAAGGCTATTGATTTCTGACTCCCGCTTGCCAGACAAGACGAGGTTGATAAATTCCGCTACCTCATAATAGTACTCATCCTTATCGGCGACCACGCTTAGGTCTTCCGGAACCGGTTCCGGGCCTTTTCCCATCGCCGGAGCTAAACGAGGAGAATACGTCACTTTACGGATGATATTGATCCGGTCCAAGGTCAAGTTCCCCTCCTCCCCTTGTATCTCGGTAGGCAAGGCGGAGTTGGCGATCTTAGAATAAAGCACCGTGGCGTTCATCCCCTCATACAAGAAATTCACGGCCCCTTGCCCGTCCGCTCCTGAGGACAGGACTATGCCCGAGGCATCTATCTTCTTAGGGCGACCAAACAAGACAACCATCGGATAGACCGTATAAATACCGATATCCATCATGGCCCCATTAGACAACTCCGGCTTGAAAGCGTTCAACACGATTCCTTCCTTGAACTTATCATAACGGGAGGAATACTGGCAATAGCAGGCGAAATAACGACGAACCGTACCTACACGCCCAAGATTCTCTCGCACGGCAAGAAAGTTCGGCGTAAGCGTAGGCTTCATCGCCTCCATCAACGTGACATTATAGGTACGGGAAGCCTCGATCATCGCACGTACTTCTTTTGCGTTGGAAGCGAAGGGTTTCTCGCAAAGAACATGCTTGCCATAGCTCATGCAAAGAATACTCTGGGAGGCATGAAGGAAGTTCGGGGAGGCAATATACACGGCGTCGATCAACGGGCTTTTCGCCATCTCCTCCAAGGAGGTAAACGTATACGGTATATTATGTTTCGAGGCGAAAGCATCCGCCGTCTCCTGAGTTCTCGAATATACAGCTACCAGTTCAAAACGCTCATCCTGCCGGGCTCCGGCAATCACCCAATCGGTTATGAAATTGGTTCCGACTACACCAAAACGTACTTTATCCATATTCTATCGTATTATGTTCTTCGCTTACAAATGTACGATTTCTGTTTAACATAAATACTCCGTGGAAATGTTATTGTATCTATAAAATGGATAAGCCGCAGGAACTTTTTCGCGACGACGCTGTTTAATCTATACAATTTAAAACCGTTTTAAAACTAAATCAAGTATGAAAAGAATTGTATCTTTTATCGTCGTTCTCGCTGTCGCTATGTGCGGAATGACACAAGTAATGGCTCAAAAATCGATAACAAAGGAAGCCAAAAAAGTAGAGAGAGAAATCAAGAAACAAGAGCGTCTGGCACAAGATGCCGTAGAAGACCAAGAAGAGTTTAACGCCGCTGTACAAGCTATCAACAACCAATCATTCGTATTGGAGGCTAACAACATACAACCGATGAACGGACAGGTATTCTACGTAAATTCAAATACGAACTTCGTATCTTTGAATGACGGACAGGCTATGGTCCAGATCGCATCCAACTCTCCGTATCCCGGTCCTAACGGATTAGGTGGTATCACCGTACAAGGTAGCGCCTCCAATATCCAGACCAAGCAGGATGACAAGGGCAATGTTTATCTGAACATGAATGTACAGGGTGTGTTTATCTCCGCTACCGTTAGCTTGATGCTTACCAACGGAACAAACAACGCAACCGTTACCGTAGACCCGAACTTCTCCGGTAGAAACTTGAGAATGACCGGTACCCTACTTCCGTACTCACAATCGAACATTTTCCAAGGAACAACATATTAATCATGTCCAACTTTTCTATAATAAGGAAGGCGGTGCTCCGTGAGGAACATCGCCTTCGAACTATTTATAGATAGCCTTATCTCTTATTTACGGAAAGGAGCCTTTACCACTTGAGCCTTCAAGTTCTTATTACGCACCTTGATAAAGATATCCGTACCAGCTTTCGCAAACTCAGGTTTCACGTATCCCATACCGATCCCCTTCTTCAATACCGGAGACATCGTACCGGAAGTAACCACGCCAATTACATTCCCTTCCGCATCGGCGATCTCATAGCCATGACGGGGAATTCCCTTTTCCTGCAACTCGAAAGCACACAACTTACGGGTTACGCCCTCTTTCTTCTGACGCTCCAATTCCGCACGATTCGTAAAGTTCTTACCCTCGGCGAACTTCGTGATCCAGCCTAAACCAGCCTCGATCGGAGAAGTCGTATCATCCAAATCATTTCCATACAGACAGAAGCCCATCTCAAGACGAAGCGTATCGCGTGCTCCCAAACCGATCGGCTTGATGCCTTCTGGCTTACCAGCCTCGAATATAGCGTTCCAGATCGTCATCGCATCACTCGGATAGAAATACAACTCGAAGCCACCCGCACCGGTATACCCCGTGTTGGAGATAATCACGTTCTTGCAACCGGCGAACTCACCCGTCACAAATGAATAGTAAGGAATAGAAGATAAATCAACCGGAGTAAGACGTTGAAGAACCTCCTGTGCTTTCGGTCCTTGGATAGCCAATTGAGCCGTACGGTCGGAAGAATTCTCCAATTCGGCACCTACCGTATTATGGCTTACGCACCATTCCCAATCCTTATCGATATTACCGGCGTTTACGACCAGCAAATATTTCTCCGGCTCGTAATGATATACCAAAAGGTCATCCACGATACCTCCCTTGTCGTTCGGGAAGCAAGTATATTGAGCCTTACCAAGCGGCAAGACAGAAGCGTTGTTAGAAGTTACGCTTTGAATGAAAGCCAAGGCGTTCGGGCCTTTTACCCAAAACTCGCCCATGTGGGAAACATCAAACACACCTACACCATTCACTACAGTCATGTGTTCGTCGATAATTCCGGAATATTCGATAGGCATATTGAAACCTGCGAATTCGTGCATCTTTGCGCCCAACGCGATATGCACGTCGGTAAACGGAGTTGTTTTCATGTAATTATTGCATTTAAGATTTACGAGCCGATAGCTCTATGATTTTTATAACTGTTTCCATACTCTTCTCCAACGAACGAACGGGCAAGAACTCATAACGTCCGTGGAAATTCAGGCCTCCCGCGAAAATATTCGGGCAAGGCAATCCCATAAACGACAGGCGGGCACCATCCGTACCTCCCCGGATCGGTTTCACGATCGGTTCTACCCCAACGGAGGTCATCGCCTCAAACGCCAAATCAACGATATGTTTCTGGGGCTCCACAACCTCGCGCATATTGTAATATTGATCCCGAAGCTCTAAATGCGCACATCCCGGATGCGCTTCATTCATCTTATCAACCAACATACGAAGCAATTCTTTCTTCTCCTCGAACAACTTCCGGTCATGGTCACGGATGATGTAAGATAGAGTAGCTTCCTCGACTGAACCGGTCATACCGGTCAAATGGAAGAATCCCTCATAACCAGTCGTATGCTCCGGACGTTGCTCGGCCGGCAACCAAGAAGCAAACTCGATCGCACGCAAGGAAGCGTTTTGCATCTTATCCTTGGCGTATCCCGGATGTACGTTCAAGCCCTTGAAGATAATTTTAGCGCCGGCGGCATTGAAATTCTCATATTCCAACTCACCGATTTGTCCACCGTCAATCGTATATCCCCAATCACAACCGAACTTCTCCACGTCGAAATGATCGGCACCTTGTCCGATTTCCTCATCCGGGGTAAAAGCGATACGGATCTTACCGTGCTTGATCTCCGGATGATCCTTCAAATATTGCATAGAGGCGACGATAGCGGCTACACCTCCCTTATCATCGGCACCTAATAAAGTCTTACCATTCGTTACGATAATATCCTGTCCCTTATAATCTGAAAGCTCTGGGAACATCGATTGAGATAGTACAACATTTTCTTCCGCATCCAAGACAATATCACCACCCAGATAAGTCACGATACGAGGCTGGACATTCTTACCCGACATATCCGGACTCGTATCCAAATGAGCGATAAAACCGATAGTCGGGATTTTCTCGTCCGTATTAGCCGGCAGAGTAGCCATTACATAACTATTCTCATCCAAGGAGATCTCCTCCATACCAATCGCTTCCAATTCCTTCACCAAAGCCTCGGCAAAGACACGTTGTCCCGGCGTACTAGGAGTCGTACCCGTCTCCTCGTCCGACTGGGTATCGAACGTAACGTACTTTAAAAATCTATCTAAAACTGTCATAACTCACTCTTTTAAAACAGCCATAAAAGTAGACAAAGCAAGTTACATGACAAAAAAATAGCGAGACAAATTGTCCCGCTATTCCTGTTTCTCTCAAAAAATGTCATCAAAAGCAGCTTGAACCGTCGAAGCAGTGCGTACAAACCTTACACTTAGGCAAGCCGATCGCCTCCACCAAGGTTTCCAGCGTATTAAACTTCAAGGAACTCAACCCGAAACGCTCGGCGATAATTCCGACCATCTTCTTATATTCCGGAGAGTCTGTCGTAGCATATTTATCCAGATTCTTATTCTCATCCCCTTCCAATTCCTTGATAATCTGACGAGTTATCAACTCCAAAGGACTCTTGGAAGAAGTAAAACCGATAAACGGGCAACTATAAATCAATGGAGGGCAAGCGATACGCATATGTACCTCTTTCGCCCCATAATCATATAAGATCTTCACGTTATCACGAAGCTGTGTACCACGCACGATCGAGTCGTCGCAGAAAAGGATGCGTCTGCCTTCCAGCATCGCACGGTTCGGTATCAATTTCATCTTAGCCACCAAGGAACGCATCTCTTGGTTAGCCGGGGTAAAACTACGAGGCCACGTTGGTGTATACTTAGCGATAGCCCGATGATAAGGCACCCCCTTACCTTCCGCATACCCCAAAGCCATACCCACACCGGAGTCCGGTATACCACAAGCGCAATCCACCTCCGAGTCATCCTTCTGCCCCATCTTATAGCCACTCATAAACCGGACATCCTCCACGTTCTTTCCCTCATAGCAAGAAACAGGGAATCCATAATATACCCAAAGGAAAGAGCAGATCTGCATCCCTTCATTCGGTTTACGCATCTGCTCCATACCATCGGCACGCAAACGGACGATCTCGCCCGGGCCTATAAATTTCTCGATCTCATAATCCAAGTTCGGAAGACTGCTGGACTCGCTGGTCGCCGCATAAGCCCCGTCTTTCCTTCCGATTACGATCGGCGTACGCCCCCATTTGTCACGGGCAGCGATAATACCATCCTCCGTCAGGAGCAACATGGAGCAAGAGCCCTTTATCTTATTGTAAACATTCTCAATGCCCTCCACGAAGTCCTTGCCTTGTGTAATCAGCAAAGCGACTAACTCCGTCTGATTCGTTTTTCCTGAACTCAATTCCGAAAAATGCATATTCGCCTTCAATAACTCATCCTCCAATTCGTCCAAGTTATTGATCTTTGCCACCGTCACGATCGCGAATTTTCCTAAGTGAGAGTTGATAACGATTGGCTGCGCATCCGTATCGCTGATAATACCGACCCCGGCATTTCCTTTGAATTTAGGAAGCCCCGGTTCAAACTTGGTGCGGAAATAAGAATTCTCCAGATTGTGGATCGAACGCGTAAATCCTTCTTCCTTATCGTACGTAGCCATACCGCCTCTGCGGGTTCCTAGATGAGAATTGTAGTCCGTACCATAGAATAAATCCGTAATACAGTCTCCATTAGAAATAGTTCCGAAAAAACCACCCATTGTTTTTTATGTTTGTATTTATGTTTGAGACCGCAAAGTTACAAGTTTATTTATATATGTTCCAAAATTTACTTCATAACGTTTATTATCATCGGCAATAAAAAAAGGATACCCCTTTTCGGGATATCCTTTTCCTTATTCTTTGGTCGCAGAAACTTAAGCCTCAGCAACAACTTCTTTTACAGAAACGAATGATCTGTTTTCTTTTCCTCTACGGAAAGTAACAACGCCATCTACCAACGCATACAACGTATGATCCTTACCGATACCTACGTTCTCGCCCGGATGATGAACCGTACCTCTTTGACGAACGATGATGTTACCAGCTTTAGCAACCTCACCACCAAAAAGCTTAACACCTAATCTTTTACTTTGTGATTCACGGCCGTTCTTAGAACTACCCACACCTTTCTTATGTGCCATTTCTTTTCTTCTCCTTTAAACGTTAAGCAATAACTTCTTTAATACTCACCTCAGTGAACTGCTGACGGTGACCGTTCAATTTACGGTAACCTTTTCTTCTCTTCTTGTGGAATACCAGCACCTTGTCACCTTTTACCAGCGGAGATAATACCTCACATACTACCTTTGCGCCCTCTACAGTAGGAACACCCACTGTTACCTCACCGTTGTTATCTACTAACAACACCTTGTCAAACTCCACAACAGCACCGCTTTCCGCGTTCTGAATGTGATGAACGAACAATTTCTTGCCTTGCTCAGCCTTGAACTGTTGTCCGTTAATTTCTACGATTACGTACATCTGTCTTAAAATCTTTTAAACAGGTTAGGTCCCGGGGGTGGGCTCCGTCTCCGGCTCCACTTATTTACCCTCTGCGGAAAATCGAGTGCAAAGATAGAGTTTTTTATTTAAAGGACAAGGGATGAAGGAAGAAAAAAGCTGACGCTGTTCTAATTCTTGCTTTTTATTTGTCATACCAAACGTATTCCGGTCATTAATGCTTCCCTTGCTACCGGTGAGTCCTCGTGATCACCTATTATATCGATCTTCTGATCTCCCAAAAAGTATTTCAAACGAGCTAACATCCTGATACGAGCCAATACGCCTTTTCGCTCCGAGGAACCACGTACAAGCAAATCAATATCCCCTCCTTTCTTCTCATCATTTATACGAGAACCAAAGAGATAGATCTCCACTCCCTCACCATATATTTCCTTAGCGACACGAAGTATTACTTGTATTTCTTTTTTACTTAAACGCATATACAAGAACATACATTATTCTTAAGCACAAAGATAGGCCATTAAATGAGACAGAGCAAATAAAGAACAAACTTTTACACATACAGAACTGTACACTAAAAAAACATGTATAAAACGACGGGAATACTGAGCTTTTTACTACCTTTGCTACTAACAATATATTACTATTATCCAAATAGAGATGCAAGAAACAAACAATATGTTATCAGTTCTTGATAGCTATACACTAGACAACCCGGATGAGATCGCTAAAGAAATAGCCAACGACTTATCGTAGAGTATCACGAACAGATAGTCGGGACGCTTTCACTCACTCTCGGTAACAAAAATGATCATTGCAAGAATTTCAGTTTTACAATACAGAAAAGTGATACCGACACATGCCAATGGCATCTTGCTCCCACCTACGATCTCACCCTATGCACAGAGGGTTATAATGGTAAATATGCGACTTCGGTCAATGGAACCGGACATCCCACCATTCAGGACATGATAACCATCGGCACTAAAAGCAAGATGAGTAAACCGCACTGCATGCGAATCTTTGAAGAGGTTAGAGCTGGTTGCGGAGATTTGTTGCGGACAAAGACTGGAAGTAATTTCGATGACAGGAAAGTACTCTTTCACCTCTATTACCCTTGTTTTCAACACCGCATTCACTACCATAGAACAGCGATCAGACTTCTCAGATCCGAAATATCCATACACTACGCCGTTCATCTGACAGAAACGGAGATGGAGAGAGACGGCCCCCTCTTGCGTTGATAACGATCCCATAGGGTCTTAAAATCTGTACCTGTTACCATATCTTTTTTATGAATCTGGAACGAATATCTAGATTTAATTTTTTAGGGGCAAAGAAGCAATTGAATACTTACCTTTCCATAAGCAGAAGGTCTAGAGATATCGCTTTTTGTTTATCAACAAGACTATTTGTCTATAGAAATCCACTTTTTGCCTTCAAAAAAATCAAAGTCAATACTTACCTCCAAATTTTAAACGACTTGAATTTACACTTCTTAAACAATCTAAAATCAAATTCCCAGTGCTACTTCTTTTGCTTCCAATATATTATCCTCAATAGAACAATAAGTCCAACTTCCATACCGTCCTATGGAATAGATGTCTTTTTCTTTCAATATACTCTTATAACGAGAGATTGCTTCTTGACTTTCTTTACTAATATGTACATAAGCAGGCTTCATCAAGACAGTTTCATAGTCAACCAACTTCTGTGTTGTTACCACCCCCATTTTCTTTAAATCATTCATCACACAATCTAAGTACAAGCCTTCTTTGCATAGCACCTCGTCTTCAGGAAAACCTATTTCAACATACAAAGACATTTTATCTGTTCCCAATATATTGTCATAATAACCTAATCGATAAAAAATATAATCCTTTTCGGGAACATACACCCAACTATTCCTCTGATCATCGCCTTTAGAATCAAAACCTAAGTTAAATACCAAAACTTTATTACATGAAAAAGTATTGGATTCATACCCCAAGCGACATTGCTCTAACAAGGAAGGTAATGGTTGAGTTGATATCAGTCGATCATATTTTATCTTCCGTTTATTAGTTGTCGCTACTTTTTCCTCTATGTTTATTTCCAACAGCTCTTCATTCAAGCAAACTTTTGTACTATCTACATTCTTCAGCAGAGACTGAACATATTCCACCGCACCGCCTTTAGGATAAGTAAAAGAACTATTGTAAGAGGAATTATCTTGCGAACGAAAATTCGAGATAATATCTTCCTTATTTGCTTTTGGGAAAAAACGTCCCATCGCATTCATATCTAGCCTATCCAAATCACAAGCATACAATTTCTCATTATAAGGGATCAAGAATTTCTCCGCAATTGATTTACCATAATTGGCATAGACCATTTCTTTGAAAGATCGTATACTTCCTTGATTTACAGAGAACAAATCATAAAGGCAATCTATCAGTTCCTCTTTATCCAATTGATGAATATTCTTCTGGAAAGGAAAATCTATATAATCACCTTTATAATAAATCTGCGTGTGTTTTTCCACTTTCAACAAAGAAGAAGGAGATATATTTCGGCAAACATATTCTTCGATATCCGGATGTTGGAAATGAAAGAAATGTCCCGAATAGTCCCATACATATCCATTCCGTTTAATCGTACGGCAATATCCTCCCGCTTCGTTTTCTTTCTCAATCAATAAAAAATCATTCTTCGTGAAATTGGCATAACTGATACCTGATATACCTGCACCTATAATTAAATCCATCATCAACTATATTTAAAAACACTCCTTATAGCCCAATTCATAAAATAGTAAATACTTCTTAGCAGTCCCAGTTTCTCCACTTGATAATAAATCAGAAATTGAGGCTTAATCAGCTTTTTCCTATTACGTGTAACACTGGTGGAAACCAAACGATAAGATGCCAAGATTTTCGGATTACCATAAGCATAGTCCACCTTGTTCTTTAATATTTCCAACCAAAAAGCATAATCATCACGTAAACTTTTCAATTCTTCTTTAAAATAGTGTTCACCTACGACCTTACGATCATATATTGTAGTGAGGCAAGAAACAGGATTAGACTTCAGTATATCCCAATAACTTACCTTCTCAGGAACAATGAAAGGCTGTAACACTTGTATCCCTTGTTCATTAATGCGATGATAAGAGCCAGTGACTAATGCAGCACTCTTTTCTTTCATGAAATCCAGTTGAGAGTCCAAGAAAATCGGAGACCAAATATCATCTGAATCCAAGAAAGTAATATATCTACCCTGCGCTTCGTGCAATGCTATATTTCTAGCACCAGACGAACCTTTGTTCACAGGAGAAACTATTAATCTAATACGCTTATCTTTCTCCATAAATTTCTTCACTACTGCAACTCCTGCACCATCATCAGGTGAGCAATCGTCTACGATAATCATCTCCCACTTCGAATATGTTTGTACTTGTACTGAACGAATCGTTTCACCTATAAAAGCTGCACCTTTATACATAGGTGTCACTATAGATACTAAATCTGTAACCATACGATTAAATTGTTAATAATTTATTCCATAAAGTTCTCATACTTCTTTCTTTATAATTTCCCCACCATTTATATAATGTTACATCTCTACCAGGAAAACCGCAATCTTTCTTATTGATGATTATTTCCAGAAGTTCCGTGAAAGTGTACGCATATGTTCCTGGCGTATTTTTTTCGTAATCCATCAATGAAAGATCATTCTTTTGATATTCCTCCAAATCAAACATATAAAGGATAACTCCTTTGTCTTCCATCAAGATATAGTCGGCATATATTGAGGAGTAGTCCGTTATCAAGATATCCGTGAAAGGCAAGATGGGATATATATCACATTTATTGTCTATGAAATAGATGTGGCTATATTGATTATTTAAATTAGTAACCTTCACTGTTGGATGCTGCTTGATAACCAATAGGGCATTCACCTTTTTCAATATTTCATTCAGCTTATTCATATTCGGAAATGCTACATTCAAATAAGCAGTATTCAAGTGCGCCCTCCAAGTGGGCATATACAAATAAATCCGATCATATTGTTTCCAGCTGTTCAATAGCTCTGGTACCTCTTGTGGTTCATACCGCTTTATATGTTCCACAATTTCTATCAAATCTTGTTTCAAAAAAGCGCAGCGAGGATAGATATCATCAATTAATTGATCCTCTTTAATAGAAAAAAGCTGTTGAAAATAACCTCTCTGATAATAAGTTGGTACTAACAAATAATCCGGTTTTTTTAATATCCAAGGAGCAAATATTCTACAGAACAATCTATTATCTTTTATACCCGCATTCGTCGTTATAAAATTTTTAACACCCACTCCGTGCCACAAATTTACAAGTATACTATTTCCTGAAGTGAAAAAGTTGATAGCATCAGATGATGTAGTATAAAAATACATATATGCGGTAAGTGAATGAAACATCCCCTTTAAGCTATACCGATGATAGGCGGGCAGATTACGTTCGCACATCCATCGAAGTAATTTTTTGTCTTGAGTGATCCAATATACTTTAACTTCTTCTTGTTTCAAGGCATATAAATAGAGATATTTAGCATTGTCAACAAACCCATTTTTATGTCCAAATACCCATTTTCGTTTATCCTTTATAAAAATATAGGAAAGACAATATAAAGGGTAGCCCCACAAAAGTTCTAAGCCTCCGGTAATAATTTGTAATGGTTTTTTTCTGCTGAATACTTTTCCCCAGACAGACATTTTTTTCGTATTCATAATTTTTCCTATTTGTTGCTTATCATTTTATAATCAGCATTGGATACGTTTCTTAATTTCAGCTACCAAATCAATACCATTATCATAGCTATCCCAAAATGCCTTCATTAGAAAGCTGTGATCTTCTTCGGTCAAATGGCAATCTACACGATTCGCTATTAAAGTGATTAGTTCATCAAAAGTTTGAACCCTTTTTCCTAAATAATATTTGTTGTAACTTTCAAAACAAACAGTAGGCGAATACCATTTTTTATTCTTAAAATCAGCTTTATCATAAGCTTCTTTATTATAACTATCTTCTAAATCAAAAGGAAAAATAATTATTTCTTTACCTAACAGAATAAAATCCGAATAGACTGATGAATAATCCGTTATCAAGCAATTGGTATAAGGCAAAATCGTATTGACATCACATTGCTTTTCAAAAGGAATAATATGTGAATAACCCTTAATGACAGATAAATCCATTTGGGTAAAAGGGTGTAACTTCAAAATAAAGCAACTATGAGTAGTTTGCAAAGCCTCTTCAAGACGTTTAAAATCGATTCCGCTTTGTTTCAAAAAATCACTACCGTTATTACGCCAAGTAGGCATATAGATATACACCTTTTTAAACCGTTTGATTAGCTCAATAAAACGACAGGTTTCTTTAGGTTCATACCGTTCTATGAAGCGAGTTCTTTTCTCTTCCGGGCACGATAAAATTTCATTGCGTGGATAATTTGTCAAAATACATTTCTCTATCGGAATCCTAAACATAGGCATATAAAATTCTTGAGCTTGATCAAAAGAGGTGGTTAAACAGAGATCCGGCACACGAAATAACAGTAAATAATATTCTATTTTGGGTCTGAATTTAGTAGCAAGTTCCGTATAAGTATAACCTGTTAGTGCTAAAAAGTAAGACTCTGGACGTAACCATTTTGTCTTTTTTAATCCGATGCCATGCCCTAAATAGACCCAACAGGCACCTTCTGATGCATATCTGTTAATTTCTCTTACACTGTCAGTTGTCAAATACACTCCGGCAGTAAAACTATGATACAATCCAAGAATGCTATACCACATATAGCATCTGAACCCTTTAGAACGTACATTATGAAATTCGTCCTTACTATTAGCAATCCATATAGCTTCTATCTCAGGATACTCCTCCAGTACTTTTAAGAAAAGGTACTTGCTGTTATCTGAAAAAGTGGCATTATGTGTTGCGAACAACCATTTATTTTTTTTTCTAGGCATAACGCTACCAAAGAAATAAAGAGGATGCAACAGTAACTTGCATAAGTATCTTAAGTTTCTTGTCATTTGTTTTTAACTTGTTAAGTTATACTTTCAATGAAAGCTGGTATTGTTTCACTAAGAGGCATATCTTTTCTGAAAACACCTGCTGTCCCTCCAACGAAAATGGAAGCACCTAAATTGCGCATATATCGAGCTCTTTCACAACTCACACTGCCATCAACGCATATTTCTATATTTGTATGACTATGTTGATCTAGATATTGGCGTGTTTCTCTTACCTTTTCCATGATGCCATGTATCATGCTACTGCCAGCAAAACCAGGAACAATCAGCATTAATAAGATTACATCGACATAAGGTAAATATTTCTTGACCTCTTCAATAGATGTATCTGGATTTAATGCCAAACCAAATTGCGCTTTTTTCTGTTTGATGAAAGCTGCATTCTCCATGATACTTTCTTTGCATTCACTATGAATACTGACAATGTCACCTTCACGAATATCCATCGATCGGACAACGACACGTGGGTGCTCCATGAGTAAGTGAATGTCTAATGGAAGGTTTGTAATCTTCCGGATTGAATTGACAACATCAGGGCCGAATGTCAGATTGGGAACGAATATGGCATCCATTATATCGATATGTAAATAGTCAACCCCGTTTTCTTCTAGAAGTTGAATATCACGCTCCAAATTTACCAAGTTGGCACACATGAGCGATGCGGATAATTTAGGACTCATTGAATGGATTTATAATAGTTAATCAATCGATCGAACATCTCTTCTAAATTAAAGAACGGCTTCCAGCCTAATGCTTCCAGTTTTTTCGTGGACAGATTCAATTTCGTAACGGGAGCATATCCCATGTTATCTCTTGCCTCAATCACAACACGACAATTTTTATTAAACTTTTCTACTAATAGATAAGCCAGATCGCAAATGGAAATATACGTATTGGGGGTAGCCACGTTATACGCTTTACCCGGTTCCCCTTTTAGCAACAGATAAAACAAAGCCATAATCGCATCAACAGTATAGCAATAGGGTTTTGCGGATTCGCCGCTAGTATGCATCACAATATCTTGTCCATTTATGACGCTTTTGGCAAATTGGGCAAAAACCCTTGTATCTTGCCTTGAAACTCCAGCACCAAAAACTTGAGTCAGACGAGCCATTACCACTGGGACATGATATTCTGAGGCATAAGCATGACACAAACACTCCACCATTCGTTTCCCCAAAGAATAGCTACTGCGCACATCAATGGGATTTATGTATCCGCTTACATCTTCAGTCACCAGAACAGAATTGTCATTGATTGTCCCATAGGATTCCAAAGAAGACAAATAAACCATTCCTCTCATTGATAGGTGCTGAGAAGCATATTCCAATAGTTGTCGAGTTCCTATAAATGCCGTATTTATAGTTTCTACAGGAGAGTTCACATAAAATTGGGACGCTGTAGGACTTGCACAATGGATAATATAATGGATGTCCCAAGTTGACAAATCCAAAGGTTCTGTCATGTCTTGCCAGATCCATTGGATTTCGCAATTACCAAATAAATCGTATGCCTTTTGCTTATTACGGGCCACTGCTACGACCTTTATTCCTGAATTTGTTACTTGATTTAAACGTAGCAGACATTTGATCAAAACAGAACCTATTAGACCAGTTGCACCTGTGACTAAAATCGTTTTTTCTTTTATTTGCTCCACAAAGGGGAAATGCCCTACAAAAAAATCAATGTCCTGCTGTATAATGAGATTCTCTATCATACCTTTATAACCGGTTACTATTTACAATCTGTTCAAAACGTTCTAAATCTTCTGGAGTCGTCAGTTTAAAATTGATCTCTTCCCCTTTGGATAGAAAGACTTTCATGCCACAACGGAAAGCAAACTCGGCACCTCCTGTCACTGCCGCTATTTCTTCATAGCTTCTTTCCTCATGAATTTTAAGATATTTACCTAGTTTAAATGCTTCAGGGGTCTGTCCCGCATGTAAAGTACTTCGCTTAGGCACGTCCGTAATGCAATTTCCCTCGGTTGACATGTAGATTGTATCTTTCACTGATATAGTGGCAATAGCAGCATCGTTCGCAATGCAACCACAAATACAGTCATGTATGACTTGGGAACTAACTAATGGTCGGACGGAATCATGGATAATCACCACATCATCATCCACTCCTCCATGGGAACGGATTAGCTTTAATGCATTGTAAATGGTATGTTGCCTTGTTTCGCCTGGTTCGGCATAATAAACAGGAAGTTGGAGCATTGCCACATGGGGTTGTATGAAATCGATCCATTGTTTGTCTAAAGCTATCACAAGAGCATCTATTTCATTACTTTGTACGAATTTATCTATACAATAGCTGATAATGGGACGTCCCGCAACCATTATGTATTGTTTAGGTATATTACTACCCATGCGGGAACCGATACCTCCCGACAAAATAACTGCAATATTCATATATATTTTATGTTTTTTAAATATTTGGATTTTAGTGTTTGATCCGATAAATACCACCTGTCTGTCCACAAAATAACAGAAGATGTTTACCATGGAAATCCACGTCCTCCGGTTCATTCATCAGTTTTTCTTGCAAATTCAAAATGTGTGTCACCTGTTGTCGTTTTAAGTTCACCATGACAATAGCTCGTTCGGCATCTTTCCTATGTTCATTTCCCGTGTGCAATCCTACAGGCAAATAAAGTATGCCTTTACGTATGCTTCCACCTTGAAGTAGGTTTGGAAGATAAATATGAAACTGTTCTTCTACATCTTTTGCTGTTAGTGTAACATTACCGTCACTCAATAAAGGTAACGGAAAGCGAATAATCCGAAGCGAATCGCTTGCCTTGTTTCCGTCTGGTACAAGTAAACGGGACACGCCATAAAGTTTTCGTTCCTCGCGATCAACGATCCAGTCATGTACTACCTGTGCTTCTCCTCCTGCTGCTTGATATTGCAGTGTTTGTATAACCTTTGCGCTATCCAAGTTGACATTTTCCACAAAACAGCGATAAGGTCGGCGACACTCGGATACATACAAGGCAGGAAAAGTCATGTTCCCTTCTGGATATTCCACACCAAAGGAGGCACAGTTTGCATGATTATTCTTGTGAAAACTACCGAGTCGATAACTACCAGCCAACTCTTTTCGATCTAGGCTATATATGCGACAAAGACCCTGATCATTAAGTAATACGGCATAATTATCCCACACAGCCATACCTTGAGCTGAGTGTTTTTCATAGGTTCCCGATATACTATAGGCTACCAATCGAACTTGTTTACAACTTATACAGATCAAAGTACAAAACAGAAAAACAATATGGATTTTCATGAACTATTTATAACTTATAATTAAAAATTAGGAGTTCCCTTCGTAGATCTTCTTTGGGGTAAAATACAGAGCTATACGGATAATATATCATATATCTTTGTGTCGCATTAGGATTGTTGGCAAAAGGAACGGCATAAGATTTATAGCAAAAATATACAGGAATTAATAAAGAGAAAAAGCACAATACTATTCTCTGCTTGACATCCATTTTCTTTACACATTCCATAAAACATATAATAACCAATAAACTAGTAAACGATTGAAAATAATCATATAGTCTATAAAATATCATGAATGAAAATTTGACACTAATTAGGATAGCTGAAAAATATATAGTACTCTCAAAGATGTTATTACTTATTTTAATGTATTCAGAAAAAATATGTTTACATCGAATAACCATGAATATATATATATAAATAGCAAGAAATGTAACAAGAACTCCCTTCCAATTATATTCAATCATGGTATATTGATCGGAAGTGGCATAAAAGATTAAACCCTTAGTAAAAATAGTATCTAATGAAAGAATATTTTCTATAATTGTATAAATCCAGTCTCTTTGGACAATAGGCATTATAATAAAAAAAGCAATAACGGGTAAGACGTATATCTTTTTTAAAGAATAGACCAGATAAAAACCAAAGAAAAGTCCAAAGACCACCAGCGAAAATTTGTGGAACAAAAAAGCAGTGATAACATATAGCATAACTTTCCAAGTTTTACGTTCATCCAAGGCTAATATGGCAAGCAAGAAAAAAGCCAAAGCCACAGCTTCACGCATCACTTCCATATTCTGCTTGGTATATTCAAACATATAATAGAACAAGACCATAGAAAAACAAAGTGTAGGACAAACTTTCTTGACGAACTTACCCCAAATGACTATGTGGATCATGCTTATGACACACTGCACCAAAAAGAAATCATTACAAAGAGTTTTACAACAAACGTTAAGCAGTATCCAAAAAGGTTCGTAACGCACATCTGAAAAATCATTCCACCGTAAATGGAACAAATCCGGATAATATTTAAAATCATCCATATACACTACAGTATCGCTACCGACTCTATATCGCAGTCCACTGACAAGGATCATCAAAGCTAACGAAACAAAGAAATGCAACCGCCTATACCTTCGATACCTACCAACATCATACAATAGTGCCAAGAATACATAATATATGAATAAAACAATATATATCATGACTTTTCAAAGATTAAAATCCTATATAAACGGCAGTAATAAAGACGGTAGAACAGAACAAAAACATCTGCTAAAATCAATGCTAACGCAAAATTATATATAGTAAACAAATTCATCCAATAGAGTGACAAATAGACAATCACCAGCACAAAAGTGCTATATATAACACTATTATTGAAAGGTTTAGGATGTCCGAACGCTACCAATGTCGTAGATCCAAGACATATCGTAATACTCGTACAGAATGTGTATAAGCAGAATATGCGCATCAAAGAAATAGTTTCCGGCATCTTTGTCCCCGTAAATAGAGACACCAATAACGGAGATACCACAAATATGACCGTACTAAGCACAAAGGCGAACAGGATATTGATCCAAATAAAACGTGCTACAAAACGTTTGTCTTGTGTCCGAGCGATATGGGGGTACACGGCTTGGTTGAGCATATTGGTAGGAATACGGACAGCATTGGAAACCTTTTGTGCCAATTCGAAAGCCGCTACACTTTCCATCGTAAAGAATATGCCACTTACCGTTTTAGCCAAATTGGTATTAAAGATAACCGATATGCGCGAGAACCAGAAAGGTACGCTCTCAAAGAACATTTTCCATACCATCGCACAGCAAGGCACCTTTAAACGTATGCCTTCCAACCTCAACAGACAATAAAAAGAAATCATCCCCGCTAATACATTCCCCATGGACTGCAAAAGAGCAACCTGAGGATAATCACTTTCGCCACGAATGAAAATAAATACGGAACATGTATAGAACAGGATGGAACTGGATCGGACAATGGTGATATATTTCATCTTTTCGATCCCTTGATAGTACCACACGGGAAACAACAGCTCTGACAAACAAGTTAGAAACGCAAAAAGCATCAGAATTTTGTTCTGCTCCATAAACGGAACGACTAACATTCCGATTAGTAACACAAGAGAACAAAGCAAAAAAAGTATTAACTTGATGAATAAAACTGTAGAAACGATCCTATTCAACGCAAGCTTGTCATTACGATGAACGGAAACATCTTTTACCGCAGAAATGTCCAGACCAAAATTAATGACCACAATAAAGTATTGAACAATGGTCTGTGCCAAAGCCACCATCCCATACTTCTCCATGCCAACTGTCCTTATGATATAAGGTAAGGCTACAAAAGGCATGAAAATACGTACACACTCTATGATAGTCAAATACCCTGTATTCTTGGCAATGGTTTTATTGTTGCGCAATTTACTCTTTAAGGCCTCTATAAAAAAGCGCATCATCACACAAATAGTTAATACATAAATACTCAAAATGACGATCCGCACTCTTGAGTGCTCCATAAAACGCTTTCACGCTATGAAGTACTCAATCTTTTACGATAAAACAATTAATCGCCAGATGAAGCAACGACCATAAAATCAAATTTATACACAATAGGAATGTTATATTCATCCGCCATGCTAACAACACGTTCAATCCGATAAAAGACAGAGCTATTCCAAGGATCGTCACCATCACCATCCGCACCCGCATCCCCGTGCGCAACAACTTATGATGAAAATGATTCTTATCCGGCAAGAACGGGTTCTTGTGCTCACGCAGGCGATGCAAGACCACACGGATCACGTCCAACAGCGGAACCAGCACCGTAGAGAAAGCAATCACCATGTACGGGTTGGACAATGTCGGAGAGACCTCGTTCGTCACGCTCATGTGAATGATCAGGAAACTGATCACGTAGCCCAGCGTAAGGCTGCCGGCATCCCCCATGAAAAGCTTATGTCCACGGTTGGCGTTACCGAACACGTTGTAGCACCAAAAGGGCATAAGGATACCCAGCGTACAGATCGCCAACAAGGCGTAAACATACTGCCCGCGAAGAAAGAATATAACGCTCAAGACCGACAAGGCGATACAACACAGGCCCGAGGCCAAGCCGTCGATACCATCAATCAAGTTAATGGCATTTGTTATATATACCACGATAAACACCGTGAACGGCACCCCTACCCAAACCGGCACCGAGTAAATACCGAACAAGCCACCAAACGAGTCGAACCAGTTACCTGACAGTACCAACAGAAACGCAGCGGCGATCTGCACGGCGAACTTATAGCGGTAGCCTACCCCCACCAGATCGTCACAAACACCCACCAGATAAAGCAGCGTCATGCCCACGAACAGGAACAGGTACTCATAAAGCATATTGAATGACAAGCTCGAGGTGTCCATATCCCAAAAGTACAGACGAAAACCGATCACCAAGAACATCGACATCAGGATCACCGGAAAAAAGGACAGCCCACCCAGACGGGGAACCGGCATCGTATGCACCTTACGGGCGTCCGGGACATCATAGAGCCGTTTCTTATGGGAAATCACCAAGATCCTCGGGATGATCACCATGCCGAGCGATACGGCAAACAGGAAACCGAATAATAGAAACAAAGATGTTTGCATGATCCTAACGTATAAGATTAATTCTTTCCTCCATCCATCTTCCCCCGCATGTAAGCGATATACCGCTCCACGGCTTCATGGGCCAGCTGGCGGAACCGATCCTCGTCATCCAGATGTTCCCAAAGGAGATCCAACAGACGGACATAGATGCTGAAATGCATGTCTACACCTTTTTTAAAGCGTTATAGGTACTGCCGCCCATACCTCCGGTTACGCAGACGATGGATTTGGTCAGCTTGGTGACTTTCAGCAGCGTGTCGATGTAATCACCCAGACGGGGAAAGAATTGTTGTCGGTACATATGTGATAATCGTATTAATTTCTCTGAAATCCGTCCGTGTGGGGGTACGGCAGTCCCGATACCTCCCGGTCGTGCCACGACCGGTAATCTTCCGCGGGGAAAACGGGGACGGTCAATCGCTTATAATCCGGCTCGTCTATCCGCAAGATATGCTTGCGGGCGTACGAACGCAGCGAGCGATCCGTTACGGACACCATCACGACCGGAAACGGATACCCGAACAGGCGCATCGGCGTGGTCTCGCTGTCCGGGAACGCACGACGCAACTGATAGGCCGAACGCTCGAAGGCGACCCAGTAAGGCCCCGTACAATACAAGTGCATGGAGGTATGGTTCGCACGCTCGCGCCCCATGATCTCGCACAAATGGTCGTTCAGCAACGCCACCAAACGAACGCCGGAAGGAAGGGTAGACATCAAATTTGAATTTTGAATTTTGGATTATGATTTAAACTGTCAACTGCCACTTCTCAGCTGTCAACTGATTCGTGGCCCAGCCATCTATCATAGTCGCCCAGCCGGCGGATCAAAGATAATTTGCTTTTCTTAGGCGAGGGATCGACTTGCCAAGGATCCACTAGCTCGTGTGCCATGCGACGGTAGAGAGCGTTATCCGTACAGCCGTACAAGGTGACCAGCAACAGGGCACGGGATTGCGGTGCTTTCACGACAGGCAATAAGCCGCGCATCGTGTCGTGCAAGCGAACGAAAGCCTCCTCATCGCCCGACAGCTTATAGGTCGGGAGGAGCAACGCGCACAGCTTGCAGCGCATCACGTCTGTCTCCGCACGCAAAGAGGCATACCCCCGCAGTACCTCGCCGGCCAATCGTCGATCCTCCTCGCAGACACTGCCGGAAGCATGGTAACGTCCCAAGGCCTCGTGCAGGCCCTCCGACAGGCGGTCGTTGTCCAGATGGGTATAAACGTGCTTGCTCTTCGCGTTCAACTCGATCAACTCGTACTCACCCGCCTTCACCTCGAACAAGGGTACCCACATGCAATCCAGTATGCGTGCCATCACCTCCTTATGACCGCCGCCCGGCTGGATCACCACCTCGGCCTCCATCCCGGTAAAATAACCGGACGTGATGCGTACCCGATCCCCCTTCAACAAGCGGGTACTCTCCGGCACGTACACCGGGAGCTCGTTGGAGTAAGCCTCCGCCACCCAGCGCAAATTCGCCATCTCCTGATCCAAGAGGTGCGGGAAATAGGTCGTACTCCCGGAAGAGACACGGGGAAGGAAATTATACAAGGGGAGTGCCTGCTTCATGCGGAAGATTTCCTCTACCGAAGAACGGATAAACACGTAGTTGAACAGCAAAGGTCGCCTCGTGTTGACCAGCTTGCCACCCACCTTTCGTACCTCCACGTACGAGGGGGCGAAATACTCGAAAAGAGTCTCTCCCCGACGTTCCCGCCGGGAAAGCTCCACGTCCAAACCTTTGGAGGGGCTGATCCGGTCACGCCGTCCACCCGCGGCGGTAGGAAGCGTGAGCACGTACCAGCGCACGGCTTTCAAGTCATGACGCTTGCCGGCCTGTATCAGGCCCCCCTTCGGACGATCGTTTCTCAAAATACGCGTCGGCATGATTCTCTTTTCCCTAAGATATACGAGGAGTTCCCCTCTGATTAAACGACAATTCAAAGCCTTGCCAAGCGTACCCTATTTACGCCTAACACACAGCACTTTAAGTTTTCAAATATGGCATTTCTGAAAATTACCATACCTAGTGAATATTTAGCTACTCGGGAAGTAGCGTAAAAGGTGCGAGAACGGTTATCACCCAGTTGTAGAGACGGGGCGTGCCCCGTCTCCCACCGTCTGACAGTAATTTAAAATACCATTTTGAGGGGATGAGACGGGGCACGCCCCGTCTCTACAAGAAGGTATGTTCGATTTTTAGAAGGGACGTAATGACGTAGGAAATACGAGGTCATTTCGTCTCTATTGTCATGTCTATACATGAGCAATAAGAACGAAGATTTAAGGAGAATCAAGGTCGAAGCGCAAACAAAAGCCTAATGATTGTTTGCTATTTGTTATTTTTTACTACATTCGCGGCATGAAAGAATACGCTACTTCCCGAGTAGCCAATCTCTTACCCCACCTCGGATACCGGTTTATACACGCTCTCGAAGCAAGCCCGGTTCATCGCCGACAGACGTTCCAAGGAAAAGCTCTTCAAGTAAATTTGCGTGGTCTTGATAGACGTATGCCCCAACAGCTCACTGATCATCTCGATCGGTACGTCCTGTTCTTTCAAGGTCGTGGCGAAAGAGTGACGGATCGTGTACGAGGTGACCGGCTCACCCACACCACAAGTCTCCGCCAGCGACCTCAAGTCGCGGTTAAAGCGCAGCAAGGCGCCGTTGTATTCCGCATAGGCCGCCTCACCCGTTTTCTTCCCGCTCAGAAACGGGAACAGGTAAGGCGAGTCCTTGTCCGTGCAAACCGCCAACTCATCCAACAAGAGCCGTACATCGGCCGGGATCTCCACCCGGATGAAAGACCCGCTCTTCTGACGGTGGTACGACAAGACCCCGTCCTTGACATTCTCTTTCCGCAAATGGGCGAAATCCACGAACGCCATCCCGCTGAACGAGAACATCAGGCAAAAACACAGCTGGGTTCTCCGCATCTCCGGCTCAACTCTCGGAGCCCCCATCAACGAGCGCAAGCTATCCAGAGGCAACGCCTTCTTCCGCTTGCTCTCCACGCCAGTAAACACCCCCTTGAACAGATTCGGGATATACGAAACCTCGCCAGCCTCCACCGCCAAGTTATAGATATGCCGGATTCGCCGCATATAGGTGGACACCGTATTGCGCATACAGCCCCGCTTCGACAGCCATGCCTGATAAAGCAAGAGCCTCTCTTTGTCTATATAGGCATAAGGGATTTCCTCCATCCCGCAAAAACACTTGAACGAGCGTAAAGCGTCCAGATAACTCTTCGCCGTGGAATAACGCCCCACCTCACGAAGGTGGGCTATATAAGCCAACATACCCCCCACCACGTCTTCTTTTTTCATATAAATCCTCCTTAAATCCTTGTTTATTCTGTTATCTTTTATTTAATCATGTCAACACCATTAACATTGGGACGAACTGTTCGTCCCGCACTTTATTTTATTAATCCGACCTTCACCGCCGTTAATCTAAGAAAAAGAATACATGAAAAATGAATTTAAAATGTCCCTTTTCGCAGCCCCGATCTCACCGGTCAAAGATAGCCTAACGGGACGAGTATCACGACCGGCTACCGTATATCCCAGTCGAGAAGTCACCTTACAGGAGGTGGCCCGACTCATCACCGGCGATCCGGCCCTCGAACGCCTCACCCGGCAGCTCCGCCTCCCGCTTGAGACGGGTGACAAGGAACGATTCAGCGAGCTGAAACGGCAAACGCTACCGTATGTCACGCCTTGCGGGACTTTCTCCTACCGGAAAAGCGATCGGCTCCTGGCCCCGAGCGGATTGGTGGTAGTGGATGTAGACGGATTGGACTCTACCGCGGAGGCGGAAGCCCTCCGAAGACAGCTGTTCGACGATGCCTACCTATGCCCCGCTCTCTGCTTCATCAGCCCGAGCGAACGGGGCGTAAAGGCTTTCGTCCCCTATCCGGAACATCCCGGAAACGAGACACCCGGCTATATCTCCGAGCATATCCTAGGCGTAATGAACTACGTGGAATATGTGTATGGCGACGGAGAGACGCGAGGCTCCCAGAAAGTAGACCCGAGCGGCAAAGACATCGTCCGCTCCTGTTTCCTATGTCATGATCCCAACGCACTTTTTAGGATTTGAAATCTAACTCATAAATCAGAAATTACATGTCAGACAGTTTATCCCGCTTAGTAGAAGCGGTTCGTTCGGCGGGTGTAGATATCGCCCCCGGATATTGTGAATACGTGCGCTTGGCGTTTGCCATCGCCAACGATTGCGGCGAGGCAGGACGAGAAGGTTTCATCACCCTGTGTTCCCTATCGGTGAAATTTAACCGGGAGAAGGCCGAACGGCTTTTCTCCAACGCCTTGAATAAGGGAGACCACAGGATACACCTCGGTACGGCCTTCCACTTGGCCGAACTGGCGGGCGTACGTTTGGAACCTCCAAGCCGCCCCCGCGATACGCAAGCAAGTAATGCAAGTAATGCAAATAATGCAGCACCAGTTTCCCACACACGCACGTGCGATAATAATGTAGAGATCGAGATCGAGGAGCAGGTCGATCCGTTCACCCACCTGCCCTTCTTCCCCGAGGGGCATGAGTGGCCCCGGATGTTGCGGCAGATCATGGCGTTCGGACAGAGCCGGGAGCAACGGGACGTACTCCTTCTGGGCGGGCTCACCACCTTGGGCGCCTCGCTCGCCCAGACGCTGCGGTTCCTATATGGAGGCAAATGGTTCTTCTCCAGTTTGCAAACCTTCGTCGTCGCTCCCCCCGCCTCCGGAAAAGGCGTGCTCGCATGGACGCGAATGCTCGTGCAACCGATCCACGACGAGATCCGGGCGACCGTGGCGGAGGAGATGAAAAGGTATAAGAAAGAGATGACCTCCTTCAATTCCTTGGGACGGGAAAAGGCGAAAGCCGAGGAGCCGGAAATGCCTCTCAACCGTATGTTTATATTCTCCGGCAACAACACCGGTACCGGTATCTTGCAGAATATCATCGACTCGGGCGGAGTGGGGATCATCTGCGAGACCGAGGCGGACATGGTCAGCAACTCCATCGCCTCGGATTATGGCCATTGGAGCGAGGTGATCCGCAGCTCGTTCGATCACGACCCACTCAGTTACAACCGGCGGACAGACCGGGAGTATCGGGAGCTGCGGCACTCACACCTGTCGGTATTGATAAGCGGAACGCCCGGGCAGGTGAAGCCGCTGATCCCTTCCAGCGAGAACGGATTGTTCTCCCGGCAAATGTTCTATTATATGCCCCGTGTACTTCACTGGATCAACCAGTTCAGCCTACAGCGGACCGACACGTCGCTGGAGTTCCAGAAATTGGGCAAGGACTGGATCGCTCACTTGAGAGAGATCCAGAAACTGGGGATGATCTCGCTTCGCTTGACCGACGCGCAAATCGTCTCCTTCAACGAGGTGTTCCAAACCTTGTTCGAGCGCTCCCGGAAGGGCACCGGCAACGAGATGAACAGCTCCGTCGTACGGATGGCCATCAATATCGGACGTATCCTGTCGATCGTCGCCCTATTGCGAATAACAGGGGAATGCGAGGAGGCGGGAGACTTCGCCGCCAGCCTGCGCAAGTCGCCCCGGCTCACGCCAGACCCGCAGACCTGCTCCGACAACATCAAGGACGGGATCATCACCCGCTGGGATCTCTCCATCCAAGAGGATGATTTCCAAGCGGTCCTTTCCTTGGCCGAGCCTATGTACCTACACGCCGTACACATACTCTCGTTCCTTCCCGCCAACGAGGTGAAGAACCGGGGCATGGCCGACCAAGAACGTCTCTTCATCACCTTAGATACGGGTTTCACCTATCAATCCCTCTTGGAAGAAGCCGAGAAGCTGAAGATACCCAAAAACACCGCATGCAGTTGCTTGCAACGTTGGCAGAAACAGGGAATCGTCCGAAAGGGAGAAAAACGAGGGGATTATAAGAAAACATAATCCCTCTTCCTCCTCTTCTTTTAAGTATGTACGCACGTGTGTGGGAAAACAGGTACTGCATTACTTGCATTATTTGCATTACTCGCATAAGTCGCACGCCCCACACGTACACCGGCATCGCCTCACGCCTACGCCCGTACAGGGCCACGCCGATATACGTGTGGGCTAACGTCAATATACGCATGAAGCGATGCCGATATACGCATGCGAAAGCGAACGTGGAAGCTCCTCGTTCAAGGACGGCCCAAATAGCGAAAGATCAGTTCCACTTGCAGGGAGGTGAAAATCCGCTGCCGGTTTTGGTAGCCTGTCTCATCCAGCTCATGGCTGAGCTTCTGATGATGTCGGACCCATCCCGCCAAGCGGTTGAGGGCGGAACACGGACTGATATCGGGAGCATAGGCCATGGCCAACTCCCGTTTGCTATAAGGGCGCACCGGCCACCCTTCCTGATATTCGTTATTTGTCTGCATAAAATAGGTGTTTTTCAATTCATTTACAGGAATAAAGATACTGAAAAAGTACGAATCCGGCAACGATCCGATCCACTAATATTCATCTTTTATCACCTTATATACCCCGATTTCACACCGCCTCTACGAGACTCATTCCGGAGGAAACCGGAAGTCGTACATTCGTAATCGAAAACAGATCGATCCCATTTTCAATTATCAATTATCAATTTTTAATTATTAAAACTATGGCATTAAATTACAGTGTGGCCCTTCGGCCCAACCCTTTGAAGAAAGACGAGCCGGCGAAAGCGTACGCCACGGCACAGGTCAATGGAGAGCTGTCGCTCAAGCAACTGAGTCGCCGGGTATCCATGCAAACCACCGTCAGCCGTGCGGACGTGGTAGCGGTATTGATCTCCACCGTCGAGAACCTGCTTGATGCCCTCCAAGAGGGAAAGCAGGTGGATTTCGGCGATTTAGGCAAATTCCGTCTACAGATACTCAACGAGGGGGCGGAGAGTCTTGAGAAATTCACATCTACAAACATCACCGGTGTCAACATCCAGTATATACCGGGTGAGGACCTGAAGAACATCTTCGCCGGACTGGAGTTCCAGCCGGTGGCCAGTCGCAAGGCTCAGCAAGCCGTGCTTCGTGCGGAGAAAGCCGGGGAGACCTCTGTCGATATCAGCAAGAAGCCCGCTTCCGGAGGGGACGACTCGGAATCGCCTGACGAGATCTAGCGTGTCACTTTTGGCTTGTACCCAATCGGTATGTCACTTTTGGCTTGACCCAAAAGTAACCAAAAGGTCAAGGCTGACGCTGACGGGCTACTTCGAGACCTGCGCTCGCTGTCGCATCCCAACTCGCTGCGCTCAAACAGGGATGCTCCGGGCGCTCGCTACGGTCTCTCCGCTTCACGTCCGTCCGCTGAGGCCGTCCAAAGGAAAGCGTCGCTTTCCTCTTATATCAGCCGGGATATCATTATTCATTATTCATTGTTCACTATTAATTATTAATTATCATGAAGAAGTCTGTTTGGAGTACCATTCTCAAAGTGATCATCGCCGTAGCCACCGCCATCGCGGGGGCCTTCGGCCTGCAAGCTTGCCAATTGTTTTAGCAAGCCTCCCCCACCCGTTCCTACTCCCTAAAGAAGACAACCTCCCCAAAAGAGGACACCCTCTACCCAGAAGGACAGTCTTTCTCAAGGGGCCGGCCTCTCCTCAAAGAGCCGGGAACGGCTCTCCATCCGGCCTTAGCGGGCGGGCGTAAAGCGAGGCGGCCGAAGTGAGCGACAGGAGTGTCCCTGTTTGAGCGAAGCGAGTTGGGACGCGACAGCGAGCGAAGGCCGACGAGTAGCCCGTCCGCGTCAGCCTTGAACTTTTGGTTACTTTTCTTTCAAGAGAAAAGTAACACACAAACAAAAAAAAGAATAAAAATGAAACAATATTGCTTTTACCAGAATTACAGGGAGGTTCGCCTCCTTGTAATTCATTGCAGCGCAACCCGCTACGACCGGGATTTTCCCGTAGAAGCGCTTCGGAGCGCACACAAGGATCGTGGGTTCGCCGACATCGGCTATCATTACTATATCACCCGGGATGGAGAGCTGCACCGCTGCCGGCCGGAGAACCAGATCGGGGCACACGCCTCGGGCTGGAACGATCACAGTCTGGGTATTTGCTACGAGGGCGGATTGGATGAGCGAGGTCTTCCCGCTGATACCCGCACCTACGCCCAGCGTTGTACCCTGCTCGATCTCTTGCGGCAGCTACGCCGTGATTACCCGTCGGCACGTATCTTAGGACATTATCAACTCAGCACCAACATTCGCAAGGCTTGCCCCTGCTTCGACGCGGAGAAAGAATATGCGGAATTGTATTAGGCTTCGTGATATTTGAATAGGCAACAGATTTTTTCGTATGTTTGCGGACAATATAGAAAATAAACAAAAAGATACGACATGAACTACTACGAACTTAGTTTCACATACACCTCCCCTATCGAGAAAGAGATTATCAATGACGTGCTGGCCGCCGAGTTGGGGGAAATCGGTTTTGAGAGCTTTACGGAAAGCGAGAAGGGTTTGCTGGGATATATATCCGAGGCTTTATACGACAAAAAGACATTGGATGATAAACTGGCCGACTTTCCGCTAGAGAATACCCGGATCGATTACACCTCCAAATGGGTAGAAAGCAAGGACTGGAATGAGGAATGGGAGAAAAATTATTTCAAACCGATCCGGATCGGAAACGAGTGCATTATCCGTGCCTCCTTCCACGAGGCGGAGCCCGGCTATACATATAATATAATAATAGACCCGAAAATGGCTTTCGGCACCGGCAATCACGAAACGACTTATTTGATGATAAGCGAGATGCTGAAACTAGACCTAGAAGGCAAGGAGCTACTGGATATGGGATGCGGCACAGCCGTGCTGGCCATCTTGGCCCGGCTGAAAGGGGCGAAACGGGTAGCGGCCATCGACATCGACGAATGGGCTTATAACAACGCCCTAGAGAATATCCGCCTGAATCATACCGAAGACATACAAGTTGCCTTGGGCGGCGCCGAGAAAATCAAGGAATTCGGGCTATTCGACATCGTCTTCGCCAATATCAACCGGAACATCCTCCTGAATGACATTCGTCAATATACAAACAGTATGAAACCGGGAAGCATCCTATTTATGAGCGGCTTTTATGTAGAAGATATCCCGGCGATAGAAGCAGAATGTCAGAAGAACGGGCTGAAATTGGATTCTTATAACGAAAGAAATAACTGGGTTGCCGTGAAGGTCTTAAAAGGATAACTTTTTTTAACAACGAAAGTTAAGACAAGGATAAACCTTAATCCAAATAAATACGTTATCTTAGTAGAAACTTCTAAAAAGAAAAAGTTATGAAAAGCGTAGATTCAAAATTATTACTTGGCCTTGTAGTAGGCGCGGCTGTTGGTGCCGCTGTAGGTTATTTGGCAGCGACAGATAAGAGAGAACAATTACTGGAAGAATTGAACGGTGTTGTCGGAAAAGTAAAAGAAGGTTTTAACTCCGCTCTTGAGAAGTACAAGGAAGGAAAGCGGGAAGTGATACAGGCAACGGAAGAAATCACCGCGGAGTAAGTTTGTATGGAAAAGGATTCAGGAAAAATCTTCAGTGAGCTGAAAAAAGACGTTACAGCTTACATGGAGTCAAAACTTGAGCTCCTGAAATTGAGCGCATATGAGAGAACGGGTAAAGTCATATCCGTTCTCTCGTATGGTTTGATATTATTGTTCTTAGGATTCTTCGCCATACTGTTCATATTTATGGCCGTAGGATTTTTCTTGGGCGAATGGCTAGGTTCCTCCGGAGCCGGACTAGGCATCGTGGCCCTATTATATTTGCTACTTATCGGTATCATTCTATTAACGAAGGATAGGATAAGGACGAAAATAATCAATGAGGTAATAGCCGCGCTGTCAGCAAATGATGATAAAAATGAGACGAACTATGAGCAAGCAGCAAACCCCACTGGAGAGACTGATTTCTGATAAAGAACGCATACAGAGGCAATGTAAGCGGCAAGAGCAGAAATTAAATGAGGATTTCTCTTATATACAGGAGAACGCCGGAAGCTTGTTGCTATCGGGATTATCGTCTCTCATTTTTCCCGGCAATAAGCCAACAGCAAAAAGCAACGACAAGAACACGGCGTCCATAGCGGCCGGACAACCCTCCATCGCTTTAGGGATCTCAGACTATTTATCCATAGCGAAAGGCCTGATTCCCTTCGCTTGGGATCTCGCTCAACCATTTATCATGACGTGGGGAATCAAGAAAGCGAAAAAATGGTTCTCTAATCTCTTATTCAAGAAAAAGAAATAACCTCCAACAATTAATTTATGTTAGAGGGCAGGTTTTTCTGCCTATATTATAAGGCTCGATACAAAAAACATGACTACATTTGCAGTCGTTAAAGCAAGGGATAAAATGAATATCTACTCCTTGCGATGGATTAGAGATAAAAATAAAGACTTATTATTAATAAACCCATAAAAAGTTTTATTACAATGATCAAACTAGGTATTAACGGTTTCGGCCGTATCGGACGTATGGTGTTCCGTGCTGCAGTTGCTAACTTTGGCAACGACATTCAAGTTGTAGGTATTAACGACCTTTTGGATGCTGATTACTTGGCATACATGTTGAAATATGACTCAGTACACGGTCGTTTCGACGGCGAAGTAGCTGTAGAAGACGGCGCTTTGGTTGTAAACGGTAACAAGATCCGTTTAACTGCTGAGATGGATCCTGCTAACTTGAAATGGAACGAGGTTGACGCTGACGTTGTTGTTGAGTCTACTGGTTTCTTCTTGACAGACGAGACAGCTCGCAAACACATCCAAGCTGGCGCTAAGAAAGTTATCATGTCTGCTCCTTCTAAGGATGCTACTCCTATGTTCGTTTACGGTGTTAACCATACAACTTACGCAGGTCAAGACATTATCTCTAACGCTTCTTGTACTACAAACTGCTTGGCTCCTATCGCTAAGGTTTTGAACGACAAGTTCGGTATCGTTAAAGGTTTGATGACAACAGTTCACGCTGCTACAGCTACTCAGAAAACTGTAGACGGTCCTTCTAAGAAAGACTGGAGAGGTGGTCGTGGTATCCTTGAGAACATCATCCCTTCTTCAACGGGTGCCGCTAAGGCTGTAGGTAAAGTATTACCTGTATTGAACGGCAAATTGACAGGTATGGCTTTCCGTGTACCGACTTCTGATGTTTCTGTTGTTGACTTGACAGTAGTTCTTGAGAAAGAGGCTTCTATGGCTGACATCTGCGCTGCAATGAAGGAGGCTTCTGAAGGCGAATTGAAAGGTGTTCTTGGTTATACTGAAGACGCAGTTGTTTCAACTGACTTCCGTGGCTGTGCTAACACTTCTATCTTCGACGCTAAAGCTGGTATCTCTTTGGATTCTAACTTCGCTAAGATCGTATCTTGGTACGACAACGAGTGGGGTTATTCAAACAAAGTTTGTGAGATGGCTCGCGTTATCGCTGGTAAGTAATTTATTACCACTCTACATAGAAAAGGCTATCCTCTTTGAGGATGGCCTTTTTTTTCGTACGTTTGTATCATGAAATCATATGAACTTATCACGATTCTAGGGCCTACGGCTTCCGGAAAGACGACCTTCGCCGCCGCTCTCGCCGCCCAGTTGGATACGGAGATCATCAGCGCTGATTCCCGGCAGATCTATCGTTCTATGGATATCGGGACGGGTAAGGATTTGGCCGATTACAACGTGAATGGAAAACAAATCCCCTATCACTTGATCGATATCTGCGAGCCCGGCTATAAATATAACGTATTTGAGTATCAGCATGACTTTTTCCGGGTCTATGAGGATATGAAGCGGAGGGGTAAACTCCCGATCTTATGCGGAGGAACCGGGATGTACATAGAGGCCGTACTAAAAGGATATAAGCTATTAGACGTGCCTCAAAATCCTGAGCTAAGGGAATCCTTGAGGAATAAAACCTTGGAGGAGCTGGAAACCATCCTCGCCTCTTATAAGATATTACATAATAAAACGGACGTGGACACCGCCCAGCGGGCTATCCGTGCGATCGAGATCGAGGAGTATTATAAGACTCAGGCACCAGACGTAAATGAATATAATCCGATCAACAGCCTGATCATCGGTATCCACATCGACCGGGAATTACGTAGGGAAAAAATATCCAGACGCTTGCGGACCCGGTTGGACGAAGGAATGGTGGATGAGGTTCGTACGATCTTGGCTACGGGTGTTAAACCGGAGGACCTGATCTATTACGGATTGGAATATAAGTTTCTTACTTTATATATTATCGGGGAACTTTCTTTTGAGGAGATGGTCTCGCAACTCGAGATAGCGATCCATCAATTCGCCAAGAGGCAAATGACTTGGTTCCGGGGCATGGAACGCCGGGGTTGCGAGATTCATTGGATAGACGCCACCCTACCGACCGAAGAAAAAATAGCGACAACAATGCGAATTCTAAATAATCAGCTATGATAACAATAAACGATCTAAATAAAAGCGAGAACTTCTTCTTGATGGCAGGTCCTTGCGTAATCGAGGGGGAAGATATGGCGTTACGTATCGCCGAGAAAATAGTGGGTATCACGGAAAGACTGCATATACCCTATGTATTCAAAGGCTCCTATCGGAAAGCGAATCGCTCCCGTCTGGATTCTTTTACGGGCATCGGGGATGAGAAGGCGTTAAAGATCTTACGGAAGGTGGGCGAGACGTTCAATATTCCCACCGTTACCGACATCCATGAGACAACGGAAGCTGCCATGGCCGCCGAATATGTCGATGTCCTTCAAATCCCGGCTTTCCTATGCCGCCAAACGGATTTATTGGTAGCAGCGGCCGAGACCGGGAAGATCGTCAATATAAAGAAAGGACAGTTCCTTTCGCCGGGTGCCATGCAATTCGCCGTACAAAAGGTAGTGGACGCGGGAAATGATAATGTCATGATCACCGAGCGGGGAACGACATTCGGCTATACCGACCTTGTTGTCGATTTCCGGGGTATCCCGCAAATGCAAACATTCGGTTTCCCAGTCATTATGGATGTAACCCATTCCTTGCAGCAACCGAACCAAACCTCCGGCGTGACCGGTGGATTACCCGCCCTTATCGAGACGATAGCGAAAGCCGCGATAGCCGTGGGCACGGATGGCCTATTTATAGAGACCCACCCGGAACCAAGCCAAGCCAAATCCGACGGGGCCAATATGCTCAGACTGGATTTATTAGAAGATCTTTTGACACGTTTGGTACGTTTACGCCAAGCGATCCTATAAAAAATAAGGGGCCCTTACTAAAAAGGCCCCTTTATTTCTTATTTTTACGATCAATAATCTAATTATCCCATCTTGCTGATTTTCTTCAACCGATCTTCATCTATCAACTTAATCTTTCTACCGTCTAAAGCAATGATACGTTCCGCCACAAAGGTGGACAACGTGCGAATAGCATTCGATGTAGTCATATTAGATAGATTTGCCAGATCTTCACGAGCCAAATAGATGCTTAACGTAGCACCGTCTTCTTCCAGTCCGTAACTATCTTTCAGGAATAACAAAGATTCAGCTAATCGCCCACGAATATGTTTTTGCGTAAGGTTAACCGTACGTTCATCCGAGATACCGAGATCAATGGATAATTGTCGGATGAAAAACATAGCCAAATTCGGATTACTCATTAAAAGGCCCGTAACCACTGTCATAGGAATCATGCAAACCGTAGAAGCCTCGAATGCGGAAGCGTTCGTCAAGTAATCTTCTTGAGCGAAACTAGCCCGGTAACCAAAATACTGCACAGGCTTAATCATTCGGATAATCTGGCTTCTGCCACCTACTCCATCCTTGTAAATCTTCACTTTACCCTTTAACAAGCACATCATGTCCTTTGGTTCGTCGCCCTCGCAATAAATCAACTCGTTACGTTTGAAATGCTGGATCGTCGAATTACTACGGAGGATCTCACGTTCCTTATCAGTCAGAACCCTCCACACCTCTGATAAACTGGCCGATAAATCGACCTCTTCTTTTTGCTGTTTAACCACGACTGCTATATAACATACTTATGAAGCACAAATATACGATTTTTCTTTTGAAAAAATAAAAACTTTTGTACGATTAATTACACCATATTGTAACATTTTACTTTCTTTCACGTCTAAACTGAAATTTATTCATTATGTTTGTCTGGAAAGAATGTAAAATCGTTGAAAAAGTTATATTCGATACTTACCTTGATTTTAATCTCTATAAGTATTTTCGCAAAGAGCACTGATACTTATAGTGATAAGATCCTGTCTTTTGGCAAGGGGAATCGAGAAACGAGAGAACGGGCGGACTCGATCATGCACCTTGTTATCGAAAAGGCAACCCAATACCAAAATACGGTATCGAAATATGAGGCTGAGATCTATATCAAAGGACGTACAGAAATTTTAAAACAAAATATGTTAATACGTCTCGCCCACCATATCTTCCCTATCGACCGAAAAAATAAGGATATGCTTTTTGAGATGGTCAGCCAATCTAAATTTAACGCTCCGCAGAACTATCTTCATGATCTAAAGGCGGTCAACGGAAACAGCATACCCAACGGGAAAAAGCAACAGGAGGCCTTGGCCTTCTTGAATTTGAACGTATACTCCCCCACCGCTTACGATGATGCCATCTTCATGCCGATAGCCAGCAACGCTTTTAAGTTTTATACGTTCAACTTGGAAGGGCTGGAGACTATCAACGGCTTGACGATTTACAAAATCCGTTTCCTGCCGAAGCAATGGAGCCAGAAATTGGTATGCGGGGATCTATATGTCATCGACCAGTCATGGACGATCGATAAGATCGATATGAACGGTCGTTACTCTTTCGCCGAATTCAACCTAGTCATGAGCTACGGACGGGATTTCAGGCGGTTCATCCTGCCCGAGAAGGCAGATCTATTCCTCCGATACAGGGTATTGGGGAATGCGGTGGCAACCACCTACCATTCTTCCTTTAAGTATCAGGAAGTGGAATGGGTGGAGGAGGACAACGAAAGCCATAAGTGGAAATCCTTGGACCTGACCAATTATTACAAACTCTCGTCCGATACGGTTCCTATTATCAGGGATTCCACGTATTGGAATATCCATCGTGACAATCCCTTGAGTCCGGATGAAGCCCACTTATACAATAAAGCCCAAGAGCAGAATATAAATAAAATCGATACGGCCGATGATCTCCAGAAGTACGTTAAACTAACGGAGCAGTTAACGAATACGGTCAATATGGATTATAAAACGACCCGTATTAAATATTCCGGGCTTCTGAATCCATTCCAATTGGGTTATTCCGCCCGTAACGGCATCACTTACAAACAGCGATTCCGTATCAGCAAGACATTCGCCCGTGACAAACAAATTCGTTTCCGTCCGGAGATTGGTTACGTATTCAAGCGCAAGCAGATATTTTTCAAGGTCGGAGGCGATTGGGAATACTCGCCGCAGAAACGGGGAATTTTATCGGTAGAAGTAGGAAACAGTAATGAAAGCTACTCCTCCGAGATCACCCAAAAGATCAATGAGGAACTAAAAGATTCCACCTTCAATTTTGATGATTTAAACCTTGAGTATTTCAAACACTACTATGCGGAAATAAAAAACTCCATCGAGTTATTCAATGGGTTTCAATTAACAACAGGCATCTCTTACCATCGCCGTATCCCCTCTAAAAAGAAAGTGGCGATTGATCCCGGGGATGATGTAGAGGAAATACTCAGCCAAAATTATAATGACTTTACGCCCACGCTCGGTTTCTCCTATACCCCCCGCCAATATTATCGCATGGACGGATACCGGAAGGAGTATGTCTATTCTTACTATCCCACGATATCAATCGAAATAGCGAGAGGTATCCCCGGAGTCGGGAAAAGCTCAGGAGATTACGGACGTATAGAGGCAGACGTGCATCAAAGCCTTATGCTTGGCCTGTGCAGACGATTGAACTATCATATCAGCGCCGGTCTTTATACACAACAGAAGTCTACCTATTTCGCAGACTTTAGGTATTTCACCCGCAGGAATTTCCCCGATACGTGGGATGATCAGATTGGCGGAGTCTTCAATCTACTGAAAGGCGAGTGGTTCAATGCCTCCGATAAGTATATACAAGCACATTTCATGTATGAAAGCCCTTTTATCTTATTTAAGGTTCTCCGCATCAACTCCACGAAAAAGTTCATGCAAACGGCCTCACGTTATATCCTCTCCGAACGCTTTTATTGGAGCCAGCTATGGACACCGGTCTTGCCTAGCTATACGGAAGTCGGATACGGGATCGGGAACCATATCTTTAATATCGGGATATTCGCCGGATTCGATCGCTGGCATTACCAAAGCATGGGATTCAAGTTTGCCTTCGAGTTATTTCAATAAATCGATAGTGGGCGGGCTACCAATATTCCTTTACAGCTCTTTATCCCCTCGGCGTAATCTCGTAAGGAGGATGCTTGGATGATTACCTTTTTAGCGGAAGAAGAGGCATGGATAAATGTCAGTTGTCCATCCTTCCAATAGGCGATCCCGACATGCGTCACGTCCAGCCCCTTGATAGAAGTAACAAAACAGAGGATATCGCCATTCTTGATTCCGGACGAACATTTGTCGATCTCTTGTTTAGGCACATAATAATGAGGACGTAGGTTTATCTCCTTTTCCTTATCGACCATCCTTCGAACTCTTTCCGGATGGTTCTTCAGTTGTTTATAGCTATCCGGATGCGTAGAGATAAAAGATAAATCCAAAGGTAGGGAGGCACCACCGATCTCCCGCCCCATATCTTTCACGATTCCTTTTCGCTCGTTCTCATAGAACCAGTCGGTCATATAATGCAAACGATCCGTGTAATCATGGATTGTGCCGTCTCTGTACCGGAGCTGCTGTAAATTCTCACAGAAGTTCTCAAAGGTAGGATTTTCTTCCCGCAGGGTGCGGGATAAAGCCAATACGGTCTCCGCGAATGTGGTACAATCCAGTTCCCGCAGATTGACCACCAAGCCCTCCGGCTCCTTTTCCAAGGTAGAGGCGACATAAGGAGTCCCCCGGAAGAAAAGGGCGGTATGGATCATTAGCTCGTCTAGGGGTAACGACTTCTTAGGTTCCATCTGAGTACAATACCGATCGAAAATAGCACGATCCTCATCCGTACAATACAACTTACGGGATGTATGCTCTTGGGCGTTCACTAAAAACACCATACATACACACATCCAAAAAACGAGCAATATCATTCCCCTTCTCATAAGCTAATCCTTTTTCGTTTTCAGTAAATCCTCCAATTTCACCAGCTCGTCACGGAATTGGGCAGCCTCGATGAAATCCAGTTTCTTCGCCGCTTCCGTCATCTGTTTGCGAGTCCGCTCGATCGCCTTCTCAAGCTGCGTACGGTTCATGTATTGCACGACCGGGTCCGCTACCAAGCTTGGTTCCGGCTCTATATAAGCGTAAGGTTCCGCCGTTTGTTGTTTCTCGGCAAGCATGGATACACTGTTTTTCATGACTTGCTTCGGAGTAATGCCATGCGCCTCGTTATAAGCCATCTGTTTCTCCCGCCGGCGATTGGTCTCGTCCATGGTCTGTCGCATACTCGCCGTGATCTTATCGGCATAGAAGATAACCTTTCCGTTCACGTTTCGGGCGGCACGTCCAGCTGTCTGCGTCAAGGATCGGTGGGAACGCAAAAAGCCTTCCTTATCCGCATCCAAGATAGCGACCAACGAGACTTCCGGTAAATCCAGCCCCTCACGTAGCAGGTTGACACCGATCAGCACATCAAACAGGCCCTTCCGCAGGTCGTCCATAATCTGTACACGCTCCAAGGTATCTACATCGCTATGTATATAGTTACATCGTACCCCCATGCGGGTCATATAAGTAGTCAGTTCCTCCGCCATACGCTTGGTCAAGGTAGTCACCAAGACCCGCTCGTTTTTCGCCGAGCGTTGCGTGATCTCCTCCATCAAGTCATCGATTTGGTTTAATGAAGGGCGGACATCGATAATCGGGTCTAGCAGGCCTGTCGGACGTATCACCTGCTCCACCACCACTCCCTCGCTCTTTATCAACTCGTAATCGGCGGGAGTAGCGCTCACATAAATACCTAGAGGCGTCAACGACTCGAACTCATCGAAGGTAAGCGGACGGTTATCCATCGCCGAGGGCAAACGGAAACCATACTCCACCAAGTTTTTCTTCCGGGCATAATCCCCGCCATACATCGCACGAATCTGCGGGATCGTCACATGGCTCTCGTCTACGACAAGCATGAAGTCTTTCGGGAAATAATCCAACAAGCAGAAAGGACGATCTCCCGCCGCACGTCCGTCAAAATAGCGGGAATAGTTCTCGATACCCGAGCAATGCCCTAGCTCCCGGATCATTTCCAGATCAAAAGTGACACGTTCATACAGGCGTTTCGCCTCAAAGGGCTTACCGATCTCCTTCAAGAGATTCACCTGCGTACCCAAATCCACATCGATCTGGCCAATCGCCATATTGATACGATCTTGGGTGGTCACGAATAAATTAGTAGGATAAATATTCAGCTCATCCTGCTCATCATACTCCTCGCCTGTCAACGGATTGAAAGAGGAGATGCGGTCTATCTCATCATCCCAGAACTCAATACGGTACGCCATGCCGTCGAAGGTCTCGATCGCCGGGAAGATATCCACCGTATCGCCATTCACACGGAAACAGCCGCTTTTGAACTCCAGCTTATTATTCACGTACAGGGCGTCTACAAACCGGCGCAACAACTTATCCCGGTCGATACGCATACCCCGTTCCAGATGCGTCACTTTCTCGGCGAAAGCCGTAGGATCCGCCATACCATACAAGCAGGATACGGATGAGACCACGATCACATCCTTACGACCCGACAATAAGGAAGCCGTAGCCCTCAAACGCAGCTTATCGATCTCCTCATTGATCGCCAAGTCTTTCTCTATATAGGTATCGGTAGAAGGTAGATAGGCCTCCGGTTGGTAATAATCATAATAAGAGACAAAGTACTCTACCGCGTTATTGGGGAAAAACGCTTTAAACTCACTGTACAACTGAGCGGCAAGCGTCTTATTATGACTGAGTATCAAGGTTGGTCTCTGAACTTCCTTTATCACGTTAGCGATCGTAAACGTCTTACCGGAACCGGTAACACCCAAAAGTGTCTGGAAAGGAACGCCGCTCTTGATCCCTTCCGACAACGCCGCAATCGCCTCGGGTTGGTCACCCGTGGGACTGAACGAAGACGATATTTCAAAATTCATCCTTTACCCGATCTGTTGTTTAGGCATTACCAACCACAAGATAACGTATAACAGTCCGCCGAATCCAGCGAAGAAAACCATCAATACCCACACGATCCGTACGATCGTCGGATCGATATCCAAGTATTCCGCAAGACCGGCACAAACGCCACCTATCATCTTATTATTCGAACGAGTCAATCTTTTCTTCTCTTCCATATCTTATTATATCTTTATCAATATACAAAACTAATGAATCTCACTCATATTTACAAGTTGAACCAATAATTCATTTTGATCATGAACGTATTTGTAGCGGGGAGTCCCCACATACGATCCAGATTACTTCCCCAGCCGGAGGAATACCAGTTGTCCCGGTTGGACATCCGGTGTTCCCATACGAAATAAAGCGTGGAGCCGGGCAAGTATTCCCAGCGGGCTACCAAGTTGGAACGAAACTCGTTAAACCTAAAATCCGGGTTCCTGAAAGGCATCTGCCCTGCTCCCTCCCCGATGGTATAGACTCCATCCGCATAAGTCAAATGATCCGGATCAATACGTTGGAAACGGTTCTCAAAGGTATGCGACTTCGTATCCGCCGCTAATTTAAAATCATCGTATTTAGCAATGGAGGTGAACGGGGCGCCATAGAATTGAATGGAAATATCGGGGGTCACGTTCACTTGTAATTTCAGCGTGAGGCCATAGGTCTTCTGATCCATGTGGCCCATGACATAATAATAAGGGGTCAAGCTACTCGAGCTAAGCGGACTCGTCGTAGCCACATATTGCATCTCATCCGTATTCCACGCATAATCCAGTTGCCCGGACAAATAGACATGGTTTCCCAAGCGGAATGTCAAGCTCGGCGAGATCGTATTGAAGCGATTTCCCTCGAAATTATGATCGCCCTCGTATTTGAGCATGAACATCATTCGTTTCGCCTTATCGGTATTGAACTTAGCGGAAGTTAAGAAATAAGAACCGAAGCGAACATCCGGTCCCCCTCGCAGCAAGCGGCTATCCAGCCAATTCCAAGCGAAGGTTTCCTTGACATCCCATTCATACCGGTTCATCGTCATACTTTGCCAACGCAAGGAAGCGTTGTTGCTAAAAGGAGTACCGCCGTAATTCCACATATTCTTTTGGGACAGGGTAAAGGCGTTGTACCGGAATATCTTCCAGATATCGGTCTGCCGATATATGATCTCCGTCTCATTCATCAGATAATCTGTCTCCTTCATATATCCCATATCATTCAAGTCGAAACCGGGTGACGACCAAGTAAAGGTCTCCGAGAAGTTCCATTTGGCGTTTCCTTTCCGTCCCACTTTCACATAACCACCCGTTCCGGTCAGGGAGCGACGAGTAGGATCCACCCCCAGATAATCGGCGGAGGAAGCCCTTTGATAATAATGCGCCACGCTATTCTGCAAGGCCGTGATCGCTCCGGCGCTACCATGCAAGGAACTCAACATTCCCTTTACATCTATATAATAAAGGCGATTCTTGAAATACTGGGTAAAATCAATACCCGCCGTGAAAGCGTTACGCACCATAAAATCTTCCAGATAAGGCTGATCCAAGGCACGGTTTACCGAAGTCACCATACCGCCCAGCAAGGTATTCCCCTTCCAGTTCTTTTGTACACGGGCCACGGTATAGTTTGTCAAAGGCTCCACGACTTCCACATCCTCCACCCCATTACGGGTAACCTTGGAGGAGGAACGTGCCGTTACACTCTCGATCACTCCGATCGTCAAGCCCCGTTTATTCGTACCCGTCAGTTTCAAAGCACCAATAATCGGCACATTCTCTTTCGTCTCGGCATAACTACCTACATTGTCTATACCCCGTGGCGTATAAGAGGGAGAGGCGCCGATCCTACGGGTATAAAACATCATATCGCTACCGTTCGCAAAATCCAAGATATGTTTTCCTTCCAAGAAGAAGGGGCGTTTCTCATCGTAAAACGTCTCGTACGCGGTAAGATTCATGACGGAAGGATCCAGTTCCACTTGCCCGTAATCCGGGTTGATCGTCATATCCAAGGTATAATCCGAGAGGGCGAACTTAGCGTCCAAGCCCACGTTTCCTCCCCAGCTATGCCCTTTTTGATAAGGGCTGCCGTCTATCCGGGGTTCCTGCCTGTATTTACCCATTACATACGGCAAGAACTCGATGCCGCGAGGCTTGGGAACAGAGTCCATGCCGCTCATGTTACCGAACGAAAAGACATGTCCGTTATTCTTCAAGGGAATCATGCTCCAATTTTGCACCTCGTTATTCCTACGGATGATACGGCGTACGTGCAAGCCCCAAACGCCATCCTCCGATTGCTGGTTATAGCGCAACTGGCTGAACGGGATACGCAGCTCGGCAGTCCAACTGGAATCCGCCCGATCAATATGCGTCCGGCCCTCCCAAACGGCGTTCCAGCTCTTATTGACATCCAACTTGTCGGTAACGATTAAATCGGTCTTATTCCCTCCCAGATTGATATTGAATTCCGGCGCTGCCCGATAATCATGGTAGGTGTCGAAAGCGACGCTGATCAAATCGCCCAGACTATTATCATCCCGGTTCCCGATAAAACGATTCATCTTATCCGGCACGGCGTCCTTACAATACACGCCTATATAGATATATTTATCATCATAGAAAAGTTTCACCCGGGTCGGAGATTGGGTGATCGCCCGCTCATAGGGGATAATCTGTACGAAACGATCCGACCATTCGCCTTGCTTCGTCCAAAAGTCCTCATCCAGCTTACCGTCGATCGTAGGTTTCACTCCCGATACTTTCCGGATATTATAGGTACGCTTATAAGCTTTCTCAAAAGGGACGATCGAATCTTGCTGGGCTTCGCACAACAACGAGATTCCTAAAAACACGAGTAGAGTCAGATATTTCATAATGGTCTAGACTATAAGATAACAATAAGCCTCAAAGATAAGCACTTCTTTTCAGAAAAGAGCACATCTTCCTTAGATTTATCGCAACGAAGCCGAAGGCATACGATATCAAGTATTCACTGCAACCCGTATTGCAGTAGTACCGCGACGCACGTGCAGCGCTACTGCAACCGGCGTGCAGTAACACTGCAATGCGGGTTGCAGTACAATAACAATAGCGTCACGATAAAAATCAACAACCGCCTCCCAACGCCCGATACAGCAATATCTTCTTCCGGCATAAATCGGTGACGATATCGATATGCTCCAGCTCGCTATCCAGATAACGCTCCTCGGCGGAAAGAACCTCCAAGAAACCGGTATAGCTTAATTGGAACATCTCGCCGGCATTCACCACGGAACGTTGGTGGGCAAGGGATTCTTTCTCTTTCAAGCGGATACGCTCCGTTTGGGTCTGGCTGGCGCAATAGAGATCGAGCACCTCGGTGTAAGCGTTCAAAGCGGTCTCGTGGTATTGGGATAAAGCGATACGCTGGGAAGCCTTCGCCTCGTTCCACATCGAACGGATCTCATTGCGGCGGAAGATAGGCGCCGTGATACCCGCCGCCAAGTCGTACACCAAAGAGGCCGGCGAATGAAACCACTTACCCACATCAAACGCATTGAAACCGCCACTGGCGCCAAGCACCAACGAGGGATAGAAAGCTGCCTTCGCCGCTATCACATCCGCCTTGGAGGCGATCAGCTCCATCTCGGCGGAACGTACATCCGGACGCAACGTCAAGAGGTTCGCCGGAATCCCTTCCGACAAGGGAACCGGCAACTTACGCAACTCATCGAATCCCATCCGGCGAATCTCGAAAGGGAAAACACCCAACAGGCAGGCGATCGCTCGCTCCTTCTCACCGATCAACTGATCGTTTTCCAGCAACTTACTCTCGATCGACAGCACACGGGCATAAAACTGATCGACCGCCAACTGCGTCTCCGCCCCTTCCTTCTTCAACTGGCGGGTCAGCTCATGGGAACGACGGGCACTGGCCAGCGCGTTCCGCAACACCTCCTTACGCCGGTCCAAGCCGATCAACTCATAATATTGAATCGCCAAATCGGAGATCAACATCGACTGGGCAAAACGGGTAGCCTCCACGGAAGCCATCCAGCGAGCGGCGGCGGCCTGCTTCTTCCGGGTCAGTTTGCCCCAGATATCCGCTTCCCATTGAAAGCTCAAGCTCAAGCCGAAATCCCGGTAAGGGTCCGGTATATGCTTATCCTTTGGCAAAGAAGGCACGTTCGTCTCGCTATTCCCCACACCATCCATCGTATATTCACCGAAACGGTTCACAGAGGCTCCGATGTTCAAATTCACGTCCGGCAGCAAAAGCCCTTTCGCCCGTTGCAAGGCCGCGCGGCTCATGGCGATGCGCTCCATGCTCTGCCGGAAGGAATGGTTATTGCGTAAAGCCACATCCACATAGCCTCGCAATAAGGTATCTTGGAAAAAGACATCCCACGACAGCGGTTTCACGAACGTAGTGTCGTTCATTCCCATCTCGCCGGATTCCGGAAGCGAGATCCGCTCGTCCATCGATAGCTCGGGAGTCTTACAACCGGCCAAAGCAATCAGAGCCAAGGCGCAGCCTATCATTATATATCTCATCTTATTAATACACATACTCGTCTTCTTTAATTTGCTCTTTCTCTTTTCTCTTTTTAAAATAAGTAGCCAGCGACTCGAAGATCACGTAAAGCCCCGGGATCAAGAAGATACCGACAAACGTACCGATCAACATACCTCCGGCCGCCGCCGTACCGATCGAACGGTTCCCCAAGGCACCGGCTCCCGAGGCGATCGTCAACGGAATCAAGCCACTGATAAAAGCGAAGGAGGTCATCAAGATCGGGCGCAAACGACTGGTAGCCCCTTGAATAGCGGCCCCCATCACGCTGATACCTTCCTTACGGCACTGGTTCGCCACCTCGATAATCAAGATCGCATTCTTTCCCAGCAAACCGATCAACATCACCAACGCCACCTGCGCATAGATGTTATTCTCCAGCCCTACCACGTACAGCAAGAAGAACGAGCCGAACACACCCGCCGGAAGCGACAGGATGACCGGAAGCGGAAGCAATAAGCTCTCGTATTGGGCGGCAAGCAACAGATAGACGAATGCCAAACAAATAGCGAAAATCACCAATGTTTGCCCACCGGACTCTTTCTCCTCCTTCGCCACACCGGACCATTCGGTATCATAACCACGGGGCAATACCTCGGAAGCGATCTCCTCAACAGCAGCCAAAGCCTCACCCGAGCTGACACCCGGGGCGGCCTCGCCGGTAATCATGGCCGAGGTAAACAGGTTGTAACGGGTAATCTGGCTCGGGCCATACACACGCTCCATCGTCATGAAGTTGGAGTAAGGCACCATATTCCCCTCCTTATTCTTAGCATACAGGCTGAACAAATCCTCCGGATTCATACGATACTCCGGCGCCGCTTGCAACATGACCTTGTACATCTGGCCGAAACGGACGAAGTTGGAGGAGTAGAAGCTACCTACATAGGATTGCAAGGTTTCCATGGACTCGTTCACGTTGATGCCTAGCTTAGCCGCCTTCGCCAAATCCACCCGGAGCAGATATTGCGGGAAATTCGGGTTGAAGCCGGAAGTGACACCGGTCAGGCGAGGATCAGCGTTCAGCTTCGCCACGAAGTTCTTGGCAACCTCATCCAGCTCGGCGAACGTACCGGCGGTCTTATCTTGCAGACGAAGCTCGAAGCCGCTCGCGTTACCGAATCCCGGAACCGTAGGCGGCAGGAAGAACTGGATGTCCGCATCCTTGATATGGGCGACACGATCGGCATACACGCTCATCAACTCCGCCGCCGTCTGCTCCCGTTGATCCCAAGGGGTCAGGTTAATCATACCCATACCGAAGCTGGCACCCTCCGTCTCGGTCATCAAGCTATAGCCGGCCAAGGTAGAGATCGTCTCCACCTCTTCCAACGGCAACAAAGCCGCTTGCACCTTGTTCAAGGCAGCTTCCGAACGCTCCAAGGTAGCTCCGGGAGGTGCGTCTACGTTCACATAGATCATACCTTGGTCCTCGTTCGGGATAAAGCCGGAAGGCAACACGAACGTCATGCCCCACGTGGCCAGACAGAAAAGGATCAAGGTCGCATACGTCAGCATCCGACGGTTCAAGAACCATCTTAAATTCAAGCGGTAACGACGCTCCAAGAAATCATAACGGCTATTGAACCCATCAAAGAAACGAGCCAGCAGATTTTTCTTTTGCTTCTTCGAGTGAGATACCGGCTTCAGTAACAAGGCGCAAAGAGCCGGAGACAACGTCAAGGCGTTCACGCCGGAGATCACGATCGCCACGGCAAGCGTCAACGAGAACTGGCGATAGAAGATACCCACCGTACCATCCATGAAACCGACCGGGATAAACACGGCGGACATCACCAGCGTAATAGCGATAATCGCCCCTCCGATCTCACCGATCGCCTTTTTCGTCGCCTTCAACGGGGGCAGCTTCTCGTTGTGCATCTTCACGTGGACCGCCTCTACCACCACGATCGCATTATCCACCACGATACCGATAGCGAGCACCAAGGCAAACAAAGTCAGCATATTGATCGAGAAACCCAGCATCTGCATAAAGAAGAACGTACCGATCAACGATACCGGAACGGCGATAGCGGGTATCAACGTAGACCGGAAATCCTGCAAGAAAAGATACACCACGATAAATACCAAGATAAACGCCTCCAGCAAGGTCTTGAGCACGACCGATATGGAAGCGTCCAAGAAACGGGATACGTCGTACGAGATATTATATTCCATACCCGGGGCAAACGTCGTTTCCTTCAATTCCTCCATCTTCGCTTTGATCTGCTGGATCACCTCACGGGCGTTCGAGCCCGGACGCTGCTTGATCATGATAGAGGCCGAGGGCTTTCCGTCCGTCATGGAGATCATATTATAATCCTCGGAATCAAACTCGATCGTAGCCACGTCTTTCAGGCGAAGCACGGAACCGTCCGGCAGGGCTTTCAAGACGATCTCGCCATATTCCTCCGGCGTGCTGAACTTACCGCTATATTGCAAGACGTATTGCAATTGCTGCGGGATCTTGTCGGAGCTGATACCCGTCTTACCCGGCGCCGCCTCGATATTCTGCGAGCGGATCGCCTCCGTAACCTCTTGCGGCGACATATTATAAGCCGCCAATCGGTTTGGGTTCAGCCATACACGCATCGCATAGTCGCGGCTACCCATGATCTCCACGAATCCCACGCCGTCGATGCGCTTCAACTCACGCAAGATATTGATATCGGCAAAGTTATATACGAATTTCTCCGTATGGGTACTATCCGAGCTCATGATGTTCAAGTACATCAACATACTGTTCACCTCCTTCTCCGTGATCACGCCGGCACGGATCACCTCTTCCGGAAGCTCATCCAGCACGGTGGTCACACGGTTCTGCACATTCACGGAAGCTACGTCCGGGTCGGTACCGACCTTGAAATAGATCGTAGTCAAGGACATACCGTCGTTCGTACAAACAGAGGTCATATAGGTCATTCCGGGCACGCCGTTGATGGCACGCTCCAGCGGGGTCGCCACCGTTTTCGCCATCACGTCGGCGTTCGCTCCGGTATAACGGGCGGTAACGGTAACAGATGGAGGCACGATATCCGGGAATTGGGTGATCGGCAAGGAGTTGATCGCCAGCAATCCCAAGAAGACAATTACCACCGAGATCACGCCCGATAAGATAGGGCGTCTGATAAATATTTCAAACATAGGGCTTACTTATTATTCTCGATTTCATTAGACGATTCCAATTGGCGACGGATCGTGGCTCCATCTACCATATCGGGATTGATAGTCATGCCGTCCGTGATCATCTGAACACCCTCGTAGACGATAACGGTCTGGTCCGGCAAATCCTGTGTCACGTAATAAGAACCGTGGCGGGCCAACGGCTCGAAGCTGCGTACGCTCACCTTTCCATCTTCCGCTACCGTATATACATAGGTGAAATCCTGAATCTCGAAAGTGGATTGCTGGGGAACCAAGACCACGTTCTCCATCTTGGTCAGCATCCGGATCTTGCCGGATACGCCATGTCGCAGCAAACGTTCCGGGTTTGCGAAACGGGCACGGAAAGCGATCGATCCGGTACCCCGCTCAAAGTCGCCCTCCACGGTCTCTACCTTCCCTTTATACCGATAGGTGGATTGGTCGGAAAGGATCAGTTCCAGATTATTATACTCCGGCTGGTCGATACCGCTCAACTGCGTCCGTTTATATTCCAGATACTCCTTCTCGTTGATCTTGAAATAGGCGAACATATCCGATACGTCCGTCAAGGAGGTCAATAAGCTACTCGGCGTAACCAAACTTCCCACCTTAAAGGGGATGCGGTCCACGTATCCCTCGAAAGGAGCCGTGATCGTCGTGTACGAGAAATTAGTCTCCGCACGTTGCAAACGGGATTTGGCCTGTTGCACCTGCAAGCGTGCCACGTCCGCCTCGGCCATCGCCTGCTCCAGACGGATCGGCGAGATGATATCTTTCTCCACCAAACGCTTGATGCGGTCTACCTCTACCTCCGCCATCTTCAACTCGGCTTGGGCCTGTTTGTGATGGGCTTGCGCCTCTTTCACCTCCTCGTACAATTCCGCCGAGGAAAGCTTGAAAAGCACCTGCCCTTTCTTCACGTGCTCGCCCTCGTCCACAAGGACGGCCTCCACGAATCCTTCCACTTTAGGTTTCACCTCTACGAACTGTACGGCTTGTACATCCGCTACATACGACTGCGGCACCTCGATCGTGGTCGTGGTTAACCGCATCACCGGCGTATGATCTTTCTTCCCGGACTTTTTCTCCCGGTTTTGGCTACAAGATACCCATACACAAGCCGTTAAGCATAGTAAGGGTAAATAGTTAGAAAACAATTTTATCCTCATAAAACTTATAGATTTATAATTATTTGAATACAACGAAAAGCACATAGGCGAATCACCCCATGCGCGACAATAAGAAACAGGTAAGTTCTACTAAATCAGATAGGAACAGAACCACACGAAATTCTGTGCTTTGTGTAGGTTATAAAATAAAGGAAGCTTGGCGCATTGCCGTAGTTCCAAGGAATGAATTAATTCATGTAAATCCAGAATCGTAAACAAGTCCCATATCAAATCGATCTCCAAGGCTCGGATTTGCACTTGCTCCTGACGTACCGTTCGCAAGGAGGCGTTATCGTCAAAATCCAACAACACATCGGGTGCCTCTTTATCGACTATTTCCATCGAGGTAGTGGTAATATTCTCCGGAAAGAAATCGCTTCCAATGGAATAAAACTGTAACAGCACCAACATGATCATAAGCATGATACGCTGGTGAAGCCCAAAACGATTATTCACTGTTACATTTAGCATCTTTTATCTAATGGAGGCGCAAAGATAAACAATCTTTTTGGGAAGAAAAAACATTTCACCCGCATACGAGTATTGGTATCGCCCCACGCTGGTATAGGCATGAGGCGATGCCGGTATAGGCGTAGGGCTACACCAATACCGACACAGGCTCACGCCTATACCGGCACTTAAATATATGCTTTTACCTTCTCCCGATCCGTTTGCACCGTCTCGAATTCGGAGGAGACGATACTGCTTCCCATCGGGACATTCTCATTGCGGTATTCCATTTTACTATATACGATACTTCGGGCGGACGTATGAAACTCTTTCGCTCCTGTCTCCGCCTCTATTTTCCCGATATTATTCTCACGTACGCCACATCCCGGCATGATGATGATCCGTCCGTCCGCACGTTTCACCAGCTCGGCGATCAAGGGGATTCCTTTCACGGCATCCGATTGCTGGCCGGAGGTCAAGATACGGTCGCATCCCAACTCGATTAGCTGCTCCAACGCAGTGAATGGGTCCCGGCAAACATCGAAAGCACGATGACAAGTTACGGACAGAGGTTTTGCCGCCTCGATCAAGCGCCGCATCAAGGGTACATCGATATCCCCGTCTTTCGTAAGACAGCCGAAAACGACGCCATGCACTTTTAGCTCCTTGCACAGTTCTATATCCAATAGCATGGATTGCACCTCGGCTTCCGTATACAAGAAATCACCGCCTCTCGGACGGATAATCACATTGATATCGATCTTGGAAGTCAGAGCCTTCGCCGTCTTGATCTCTCCATAACTAGGTGTAGTTCCCCCTTCGGGTATCCCGGCGCAAAGCTCTACACGGGTAGCGCCTCCCGCCTCCGCCTCCACACAGCTCTGGGCGGAGTTCGCGCATATCTCAATAATTCGTTTCATGTTTATTTAGTATTGTTGACGTACAAAATTACATAAATATCACCACTTGCTCAACAGAACCACAAATAACTATCCGATACCATTAAAAACACCCCTATTATGGATTAACAAAATAAAACAGAACTGTCACCTTTACTATCAAAAAGGCAGCAAATTCGTATCTCCTTATCTATCTATGCCTTAGAAATTTGACTATAGCTTTCTGATTCGTCCAAATAAGAAACAAATTGGTCTATTTCGGAACTACAGCTAAATAGTTTAATGTTTAACTAATCTCAAAAAGACACAAAAAGTTCTATTTTCAAGGATCGAAACGCCATAAAACGTAATATTGCAACGACATTTTAATAGGTTAAGATAAATAACAAATAGGCTTTATGGGAGAAATAAAAGGCTATATCTCACAGGTTATCGGCCCGGTAGTGGATATCCACTTTGATTATGGGACAGAAGAAACAGTAACCCTCCCCCGTATCCACGACGCCATGGAGATTTCCCGCCCGAACGGAAAGATCTTGATCGTCGAAGTTCAGCAACACATCGGGGAAAACACCGTCCGTACCGTAGCGATGGATACGACCGACGGATTGAGACGAGGCATGGAGGCCATGTCATACGGAATGCCCATCACCATGCCGACCGGCGACCAAGTCAAAGGACGTTTAATGAATGTCACTGGCGACCCTATCGACGGCATGGCCCAGCTTACTAAAGACGGGGCTCTTCCCATCCATCGTGAGCCTCCTAAATTCGAGGATCTGACAACGACCCAAGAGGTCCTGTACACGGGTATTAAAGTAATCGATTTATTGGAACCTTACGCCAAAGGAGGTAAGATCGGACTTTTCGGAGGAGCCGGAGTGGGCAAAACGGTATTGATCATGGAATTGATCAACAACATCGCAAAGAAAAACAACGGATTCTCCGTCTTCGCCGGTGTGGGTGAACGTACACGTGAAGGAAATGACCTATTGCGTGAAATGATCCAATCCGGTGTCATCCGATACGGCGAGGAGTTTAAGAAGAGTATGGAGGCAGGCAACTGGGACTTGTCGAAGATCGATTACGATGAATTGGCTAAGTCGCAAGCTACCTTGGTATTCGGGCAGATGAACGAACCGCCGGGCGCCCGCTCGTCCGTAGCCTTATCCGGTTTGACGATCGCCGAATCCTTCCGTGACAAAGCCTCTGAGGGAGAAAGAAAAGATATATTATTCTTCATCGATAATATCTTCCGTTTCACCCAAGCCGGTTCCGAGGTTTCCGCCTTGCTGGGGCGTATGCCTTCCGCCGTAGGTTACCAACCGACATTGGCCACGGAAATGGGAGCTATGCAAGAGCGTATCACTTCAACCAAGAAGGGCTCCATCACCTCCGTACAGGCGGTGTATGTTCCTGCCGATGACTTGACAGACCCGGCTCCGGCGACTACCTTTACGCACTTGGACGCAACAACCGTCCTCAGCCGCAAGATCACGGAACTCGGTATCTATCCAGCCGTAGACCCGCTGGAATCCACCTCCCGCATCCTTGATCCGCTAATCGTAGGCAAGGAGCATTACGACACAGCGCAACGGGTAAAACAAATCCTGCAACGGAACAAGGAACTTCAAGATATCATATCCATCCTCGGTATGGAAGAACTTTCCGACGAGGACAGGCTAACGGTCAACCGGGCCCGCCGTGTACAACGTTTTCTGTCCCAGCCCTTCTCCGTGGCGGAACAATTCACTGGCGTACCCGGTGTCATGGTCTCTATAGAGGATACGATCCGGGGATTCAAGATGATCATGGACGGGGAAACGGATGACATACCCGAACAGGCATTCTTAAACGTAGGAACCATCGAGGATGTCTTGGAGAAGGCCAAGCAGCTGAAAGAACAAGCAAATTAATCGATATGAAACTGGAAATTGTATCACCGGACGGCATTCTTTTCGAAGGCGAGACCGAATCTGTCTCATTCCCGGGAGTTGCCGGTTCATTCGATATCTTGCCTCATCACGCCCCATTGATAGCAGCGTTGAAGGCGGGTACGATCCGGTTCGAGGCAAACGGCAAAAGACAAGAACAAACGATACAAAGCGGATTCGTAGAGGTAAAAGACGACATCCTATCCGTTTGCGTCGAATAAAAACATACGACAATGAATGGCAGATTAAAAATGAGGTTAATGGGTTTGATCACGTTTATCAACGTGGCTATAGGCGTTTCATTGGGTGGTTTATTATATACCATCTGGCCGGAACACTATTTCTCGTGGTATCCGTCCATTCCCTTCTTTTACTGGGTCATGGCCATGGCGATGACTTTCTTCCTAGACCGGGTAAAAAGTAAAAACGGAGATGTGACCGTAACCATGTACATGCTAGTCCGGTTGTGTAAGTTCACGCTCGCTTTCGTCTTCTTATGGATGTACGCGGCGTTTGTCGGGCAACAATTAAAGACATTTGGTTTCACGTTGATGTTATTCTATTTCATTTACCTCGGACTGGAGACTTACATTTTATATCTGTTTGAAAAGAAAAGAATGAAAAGAGAGAAAAGGGAAAAGGATGATGAGTACAATCAAAGATAACAAATACATATGGATCGCTTTCTGGATGTGGCTCAGCTTTCTCACCCCGGCAAAAGCGGCGTCCGGCGAGATAGACGTGCAGGATATCGTCTTCTCCCACATTCAAGACGCCTATACATGGCATATCACGGAATGGAATGGACAAGAGATTGCGATTCCCCTGCCTATCTTGGTAAAAAGCGAGGAAAGAGGATGGGATTTATTCCTGTCATCCCATCTACATCAAGGCCGGACGCATCACAATTATTATATCGCCGGGGAAGGTGAGCATGCGGGAAAGGTTGTTGAGAAGAACAGTGCCGGAGAAGAGGTTCGCCCGATGGATTTCTCATTGACCAAGAATGTTTGCGGACTGTTCCTCAGTTGCGGTCTCTTGCTTTTCATCGTTCTCCGAACCGCCCATTGGTATAAAAAGCACCCGAACGAGGCGCCGGGCGGATTTATCGGATTGATGGAAATGGCCATCTCCTACATACAAGACGGGGTGATCAAAGAGGCGATCGGAAAAGAATATAAGCCGTTCTCGTCCTATTTGCTGACGGTATTTTTCTTTATCTTGATCAACAACCTGATCGGAATCATACCTATTTTCCCGGGAGGCGCTAATATTACGGGAAATATAGCGGTAACAGGCGTATTGGCACTTTGTACGTTTATAGCGGTCAACCTGTTCGCCACGAAAGCGTACTGGAAAGAGATCTTTTGGCCCAAAGCGCCGATCTACTTGAAACTGCCCTTGCCGATCATGCCGTTTGTGGAGTTCTTCGGGGTATTCACCAAGCCGTTCGCGTTGATGATCCGTCTGTTCGCCAACATCATGGCGGGCCATACGATTATCTTGGCGCTAACCTGTTTGATATTCATAACGGCAACCATGGGAGTAGCCGTGAATTTCGGTATGACGATCGTATCCGTCTTGTTCTGTGCGTTCATGAACTGTCTGGAATTGTTAGTGGCTTGCTTGCAAGCTTATATTTTCACCCTGCTGTCGGCCAACTATATCGGATTGGCCAAGGTAAGGGAATAAATCCAAAGAAATTAAGGTATTAGAATTATATTATTAAGGTTACTAATTTAAAATTAAACACTATGTTATCGACTATTTTATTACAAGCGGCAGCCGGGATGGGCGTAGCGAAGATGGGAGCCACTATAGGAGCGGGATTCGCCGCCATAGGTGCAGGTATCGGAATCGGATTGATCGGTAAAGGTGCCGTTGAAGCTATTGGACGCCAGCCGTCGGCCGCAGGAGAGATCCGTACCTCGATGTTGATTATGGGAGCGTTGGTAGAAGGTGTGGCATTGTTCGCTATTGTCGTATGTTTCTTAGCGTTGTTCCAATAAAAAAGTAACAAACTATGTCTTTATTAACACCGGATTCAGGGCTTCTATTCTGGATGATCGTTTCATTCGGGATTGTCTTCGTGATCCTTTCCAAATACGGTTTTCCCGTGATCGTCAAGGCAATCGAACAACGGAAAGCTTACATTGACAATTCCTTAGAGACGGCACGTCAGGCGAATGAGCGACTTGCCCATATCCAAGCCGAGGGCGAGAAGATGCTAGCCGAGGCCAAGGAAAAGCAAAACGCCGTCCTGAAGGAAGCCTTTGCCGAAAAGGAGCGGATCATCGAGGAGGCACGTAAAAAGGCCGTCTCCGAGGCACATCTGCAGATAGAGGAGGCTACCCGGCGTATCCGCGAAGAAAAAGAGAAAGCTATTCGCGAAGTCCGCTCGGAGATAGCGGATCTGTCTATCGCTATCGCAGAGAAAGTAATGAAAGAGAAAATCGGCCGGGATAAGGAACAACAACAGATGATCGACCGGCTGCTGGATGAGGTATCGTTTAGTAAATCGTAAGGTATGGATATAGGAACTATTTCTTCCCGGTATGCCAAGGCGCTTTTCTCCCTAGCGAAAGACAAGGGACAGGAAAGCCGGGTATATGATGATATGAAGATGTTGGCGGACAGCTTCTCGATGGAGCCGGAGCTTAGGGGTGCCTTGAGCAACCCGATCGTTTCCGTACCGGAGAAAGTGAAATTGCTTACGGCGGCGGGGGGTATCGAGGTATGCGAGCTATATACACGTTTTATCAATCTGGTATTAGCCCATAAACGGGAGACACTACTGCCCTTCATCGCATACATTTATATCCATTTGTACCGGAAAGAGAAAAAGATTACCCGGGTACGATTCGACACGGCCGTAGCGGTAGACGATGCGGTCAAGTCTCACCTACAAGACAAGCTGCGGAAAGAGACGGGATGCACGATCGAGTTCTCCGGCCACGTGGAACCGGAACTAATCGGGGGCTTCCGCCTACGCATCGGCAATTACCGGATAGACGCTAGCTATGCGACGCAACTACGGGATATCCGTACCGGGCTACTCGAAAACAGATAAAAAAGAAGAAGTATGACAGAACAGATAAAAGTGAATGAAGTCTCCTCCATCCTGCGCCAGCAATTGGAAGGAATCCATACCAGCATCAAGCTGGAGGAGGTCGGGACCGTATTACAGGTAAGCGACGGCGTGGCCCGCATCTACGGGTTGGATAATGCGGAGGCGAACGAGTTGCTTCAATTCGATAACGAGATGGAAGCAATCGTGATGAACTTGGAGGAAGATAATGTAGGCGCCGTCCTTTTAGGTCCGACCGACCAAATCAAGGAGGGCGACACCGTAAAACGCACGGGCCGTATCGCCTCTATCGATGTCAGCGAGGGGATGATCGGGCGTGTGATCGATCCGTTGGGAACCCCAATCGACGGGAAAGGCGAGATCCTTGGCGAGACTTGCGAGATGCCGCTTGAGCGCAAGGCTCCGGGCGTGATCTTCCGTCAGCCGGTAAACGAGCCTTTGCAAACCGGTATCAAGGCCGTAGACGCTATGATCCCTATCGGAAGGGGGCAACGTGAGTTGATCATCGGCGACAGGCAGACGGGAAAGACCTCGATCGCTATCGATACCATCATCAACCAACGTAGCAACTACGAGGCAGGGAACCCGGTTTACTGTATTTACGTGGCGATCGGGCAAAAGGGTTCCACGGTAGCGGCCTTGGTGAACACCTTGCAAGAGAAAGGCGCCATGGACTATACGATTGTCGTAAGCGCGACCGCCTCCGACCCGGCGGCCATGCAATATTTCGCCCCGTTCGCCGGAGCGGCCATCGGAGAGTATTTCCGGGATAGCGGACGACACGCCTTGGTGGTCTACGACGATCTGTCCAAGCAAGCGGTCGCCTACCGTGAGGTTTCCTTGATCCTTCGCCGCCCTTCCGGGCGTGAGGCGTACCCGGGTGATATTTTTTACCTGCACTCCCGCCTATTGGAACGTGCCGCCAAGATCATCAACCAGCCGGAGGTAGCCCGTGAGATGAACGATCTCCCCGAAAGCATGAGAGACAAGGTGAAAGGCGGTGGCTCCTTGACCGCTTTACCGATCATCGAGACTCAGGCGGGAGACGTATCGGCTTATATCCCGACCAACGTGATCTCTATCACCGACGGACAGATATTCCTTGAGACCGATTTATTCAACCAAGGGAACCGCCCGGCTATCAACGTCGGAATCTCTGTTTCCCGTGTAGGCGGTAACGCGCAATTAAAGGCGATGAAAAAGGTAGCGGGTACCTTGAAAATCGATCAGGCTCAGTTCCGTGAATTGGAATCATTCTCCAAGTTCGGGGGCGAGATGGATGCCGTCACCGCTTTCACGATCGATAAAGGGCAGAAGAATACCCAGTTACTGATACAGCCTCAATATAGCCCGATGCCGGTGGAAGAGCAAATCTCGATCCTTTATTGCGGAACGCAAGGTCTGCTGAAAGAGGTTCCATTGGACAAGGTGCATGAGTTCGAGGCAAGGTTCTTGCAAGAATTACGGACCTCTCATCAACGGGACGTACTGGATGTCTTAAAGACCGGCGTTATCAATGATGAGATACGAGGCATATTGGAAAAAACAGCGAAGGAGCTATGGGTTCATTGAAAGAAATAAAAGTCCGGATCGCCTCTATACGGAGCACGCAGAAGATCACCGCCGCCATGAAAATGGTATCGTCGGCCAAGCTTCATCATGCCCAGACGCAAACCGAGCACACACTTACATATGCTAATAAACTATCCGCTATCTTAAACGGTCTTCTTTCGGCGGAATGCGACCTAGACTCACCTTACACCGAACAGCGTAAGGTGAGCAAGGTGGCTATCGCCGTATTCGCCTCGAGCACGGGTTTATGCGGGACATTCAATGCCAATATATGGAAAGAGTTATCCGCCACGATCCAGACTTATAAGAACCAGCAAATAGAGGTACGCCTCTACCCTATCGGCAAGAAAATAGCGGATGAGCTTCATAAAGCGGGGTATAGCTTCGACACAGATTTCGTCACGATCGGCGAAAAGCCGTCTTATGAAAGCGCCGTATCCTTGGCGAACCGTCTCATGGAGCTGTTCGTCACGGGTAAAGCGGACCGGGTGGAATTACTGTATCACCATTTCAAGAACATGGCGACACAAGTCGTAACCCACAAGACGTATCTTCCCCTTTCCCTCTCGGATACGGAAGCGGCGGAAACGGCCACCGACTACATCCTTGAGCCCTCGGCGGAAGAGTTGCGTAACCGGCTTTTCCCGAAATTGCTGAACCTAACCATCTATACGATCCTACTCGACACCTCGACCGCCGAGCACGCCGCCCGTATGATGGCTATGCAGACCGCCAACGACAATGCGAACGATTTAATCCAACAATTAACTTTGCAATATAATAAAACCCGCCAGCAAGCCATCACCAACGAATTGCTGGATATCATGGGAGGAGCGGCCGTTTCATCGTAATAAAAACGGGATGCATCCTTGACTAAACAGACAATGATCCGTATGTAAAACACTTTACTAACGGATCATTTCTTATTTACAAAAAAAAGTAAGACCTTTGCTCACCAAAACATAAGCCTGTATACATTATATTATACCAATCTAGGATCGTACTTATGATGAATCAAGAAAAGCTAAAGGGGCATCTCCTTATTTTAGCGGCCAACATCCTGTTCGCCATTAATATGCCCGTATCCAAATATCTACTCCCCGAGCATGTGCAACCCGAGGCGTTAACCAGTATGCGGATGAGCTTCGCTTGCGTGATGTTCTGGATCACCTCCCTATTCGTTCCCTATGAGAAAGTGCCGTTGAAGGACTTGGGACTTCTATGCCTTTGCGCCCTTTGCGGAGTAGGCTTGAACCAAGGGCTGTTTATCTGGGGATTGAATACCACGTCGCCGGTAGACGCTTCCATCATAGCGACCGCCGTCCCCATCTTTGTCATGATCTTGGCGGCCCTGATCCTAAAGGAACCTATCACACGGATGAAAACGTTCGGGGTACTGCTTGGTATATGCGGGGCGATCTCCTTAATACTACAATCCACGCAAGGTTCCAATCAAGCGAGCAGTCTAGGGGGAAACCTCTTGATTACGGTTAGCGGATTCATGTACTCGATCTATTTGGTAGTATCCAAGCCACTAACACTCAAGTACTCATCCGTCACGATGATGAAATGGATGTTCCTGTTCTCCACGCTGATTACCCTGCCTTTCGCTATCGAGTCCATCTGGAATACCCCGGCTTTCCATAAAGAGGTCTTCGACGGCCAAGAGCTGGGAGCCATTTTCTTCGTATTATTCGGGGCCACGTTCATACCCTATTTATTAATACCGCTGGCCTTAAAGCGAATCCGCCCGACTACCGTCAGCATGTACAATTATATCCAACCGATCGTAGCTTCCTTTATCGCCGTATGCATCGGTCAGGATAGTTTTAGCGTAACGAAACTAGTATCGGCCGCACTTGTTTTCTCCGGCGTCTATTTAGTGACCCAAAGCAAGAGCCGGGCGGACCTTGAACAACAAAATAGTCAATCTTTTAGCAAAAACGCTTGCAATATGAAAAATAATGCGTAATATTGCCCCCATAATATAAAAGAATAAGTAGCATACAAAATCAATGATGAGTGTAGAGTCCTCATATTATACATGGGCATTGATGACCCCTTGGGGGGTTAGAATCTATTAATAAGCATTCGCGTAGACCACGTCACGCTATGTTGCAATCTCGTATTGCATCCTTTTTTATTTCTCCTTTTACATAAATAAGTTTAATCAATCGGTTATTGTCGGTTGCTAATCATGAAAAAGCCTTTTTTTGATTGTCAATCCTCGATGAACCATTAAAAATACATATCGATGAAAGTATTAAAATTCGGCGGAACATCCGTAGGTTCCGTGAATAGTATCTTAAGTGTAAAGAAAATAGTAGAGGCTATCGAAGAGCCCGTAATCGTGGTTGTCTCCGCCTTAGGGGGCATCACCGATAAATTACTGGCCACTTCTACCATGGCTTCTAAAGGCGACCTTGCCTACGAGAAAGAATTATCGGAGATCATCGCCCGCCATCTGGACGTGATCGAGGGAGTGATAGAGGACAAGGAGGTACGCATGGATGTCCAGAAGAAAGTGATGGCTTTACTGGATGAATTGAGCAATATTTTCAAAGGTGTTTATTTGATTAACGATTTATCCGCCAAGACATCCGATACGATCGTAAGTTATGGCGAGCGCCTATCTTCCTTGATCGTCTCGAACGTGATCAAGGACGCTAAGTTGTTCGACTCACGCAAATATATCAAGACAGTCAAGCAATTCAACAAGCATATCGTGGATTTCGACTTGACCAACAAGCTCATAAAAGAGACCTTCTCGCCGCTGCCCAAGGTTTCCTTGGTGCCCGGATTCATCTCTTCCAGCACGGAAACCGGAGAGGTTACGAACCTCGGACGAGGGGGATCGGATTATACCGCCTCCATCTTGGCGACCGCCTTAGACGCTAACACCTTGGAGATCTGGACAGACGTGGATGGTTTCATGACTGCCGATCCCCGTGTGATCAGCTCCGCCTACGTAATCGACCGGCTTACTTTCACGGAGGCGATGGAGTTGTGTAACTTCGGGGCGAAAGTAATCTATCCGCCGACGATCTATCCGGTTTATCATAAGAATATCCCGATCCGTATCTTGAATACCTTCAACCCGACCGCTCCCGGAACCTATATCTCGAAAGAGCGGGTGAAAGAGGAAGGCAAGGCCATCATCAAGGGTATCTCCTCCATCAACGATACCTGTTTGATCACGGTACAAGGTTTAGGTATGGTGGGCGTGATCGGCGTGAACTACCGGATCTTTAAGACGCTCGCCAAGAATGGCATCAGCGTATTTATGGTATCGCAGGCCAGCTCCGAGAACAACACGACTTTCGCCGTACGTAACGCCGACGCTGATTTGGCCGTACAAGTATTGAACGACGAGTTCGCCTTGGAACGTGCGCAGGGTGATATGAACGATACCGTAGCGGAGAAAGATCTGGCTACCGTCGCTATTGTAGGCGAGAACATGAAACGTACCCCGGGTATCGCCGGGAAGCTGTTCGGTACGCTGGGACGTGCGGGCATCAGCGTGATCGCTTGCGCCCAAGGCGCTTCCGAGACGAATATCTCTTTCGTTATCAAGCATAAATACCTTCGCAAGGCGTTGAACTCCATTCATGACTCTTTTTTCCTATCCGAATATAAGGTATTGAACCTTTTCATCGCCGGTGTAGGAACCGTAGGCGGCAATTTATTGGAACAGATACGCATCCAGCAACCGAAACTGATGCGGCAAAACGGTTTGAAGCTGAATGTCGTAGGTATCTCAAACTCCAAGAAAGCCCTTTTATGCCGGGAAGGGATCAACCTCGACAATTATCTGGAGGAGCTGAAGGAGAACGGGGAAGAGAGCAACCCGGAGCATCTGTGCGAAGAGATCGTAAAGATGAATATCTTCAACTCCGTATTCGTGGATTGCACGGCAAGCCCGGACGTGGCGGCTCTTTACGAGACGTTGATGAACAATAACGTATCCGTCGTGGCGGCTAATAAAGAAGCGGCTTCCTCCTCCTACGATAATTATACCAAGCTCAAGGAGACCGCCCGCCACCGAGACATCAAGTTCTTGTTCGAGACGAACGTAGGCGCCGGCCTCCCGATCATCAATACGATGAACGACTTGATCAATAGCGGTGACCATATATTGAAACTGGAGGCCGTACTTTCCGGTACGCTGAATTATATCTTTAATACGATCAGCGCCGATATCCCTTTCAGCGAGGCGATCCATATGGCAAAGGAAGCCGGATACGCCGAGCCGGACCCACGTATCGACCTTAGCGGCAAAGACGTAATCCGTAAGCTGGTTATCTTGGCTCGTGAGGCCGGTTATCCAGTGGAGCAAGCCGACGTAAAACGGAACCTGTTCATCCCGGAAAAGTACTTCGAGGGTTCCCTTGAGGACTTCTGGAAGAATATCAAGGATACAGATGCCGGTTTCGAGGAGAAACGCCAGCTACTGGAAGCGGAAGGCAAACGCTTCCGTTTCGTGGCGAAGATGGAGAACGGCGCTTGCGAGGTAGGCCTACAAGCCGTAGACAGCCACCATCCGTTCTATGAACTGGAGGGCAGCAACAATATTATCATGATCTCCACCGAGAGATATCATGAATATCCAATGATCATCAAGGGATATGGTGCCGGAGCCGACGTGACAGCCGCAGGCGTATTCGCCGACATCATATCCATTGCTAATATTCGATAGGTATGAAGCACATTATCATTTTAGGCGATGGAATGGCCGACGAGCCGATAGAGGCTCTGGGAGGCAAGACCCCGATGCAATACGCCAAGACTCCTTATATGGATAAATTGGCGGAACTGGGAGTAACCGGGCAGATGAAAACCGTAGCGGATGGTTTCCATCCCGGTAGCGAGGTCGCGAACATGGCGGTATTAGGCTATGACCTGCCCTCCGTATACGAGGGACGGGGTGTATTGGAAGCCGCCAGTATAGGTGTCGCCCTGCAACCCGGCGAGATGGCGATGCGTTGTAACTTAATCTGCGTAGAAGGCGACATCTTGAAGAATCACTCTTCCGGCCATATCTCCACGGAGGAAGCGGACGAGTTGATCCAATGCCTGAACGAGCGATTAGGCTCCGACCGTGTCAAGTTCTATACGGGTGTCTCCTACCGCCACCTATTGGTAATCAAAGGAGGCGATAAGCGTCTGGATTGCACGCCACCACACGACGTACCCCTCCATCCTTTCCGGCCTTTAATGATAAAACCGGAAGTTCCGGAAGCACGAGAGACCGCCGATTTATTAAACGAATTAATCCTCAAGTCCCAAGAGATCTTAAAGGATCACCCGGTGAACCTCAAACGTATGGCAGCGGGGAAAGATCCGGCGAACAGTATCTGGCCTTGGTCTCCGGGCTACCGTCCGGCCATGCGAACGATGCGGGAGATGTACGGCTTCGGGAAAGGTTCCGTGATCTCCGCCGTCGATCTCATCCGGGGAATCGGCGTTTACGCCGGCCTCGAGGTGCTTCACGTAGAGGGAGCTACCGGATTATACGACACGAACTACGAGGGAAAAGCGCACGCCGCCCTTGAGGCCCTCAAGACAAACGACTTCGTCTACCTGCATATCGAGGCAAGCGACGAGGCCGGGCATGAAGGAGACGTAGACCTAAAGATCAAGACGATAGAGTATCTGGACAACCGTGCCGTACGTATCATCTACGAGGAAACGCAAAAATGGGACGAGCCGGTAGCAATCGCTATCCTTCCGGACCACCCCACTCCTTGCTCCATACGTACGCATACGAATACCCCGGTTCCATTCCTGATTTACAAGCCGGGCGAGCAACCCGACTCCGTTACCACATTTGATGAGTTCTCCGTATCAAACGGCAAATATGGCATACTGGAAAAAGATCAATTTATAAAAGAATTTCTAAACGATTAGAGCATGAAATATTACAGCACAAACAAACAAGCCCCTGTAGCCAGCCTAGAAGAGGCCGTCGTAAAAGGTCTGGCCGGCGATAAGGGATTATATATGCCCGAGTATATCGACTCCTTGGACGAGGAGGTGATAGCCAACATGAAGAACCAGTCCTTCCACGAGATCGCCTGCACAGTAGCTCAGATGTTCTTCGGGGAAGACATCGAGCCGGAGGTATTGGACGGTATCGTAAAAGATACGCTCTCCTTCGAGACCCCGGTGGTACCCGTAAAGGGTAATATCTATAGCTTAGAGTTATTTCACGGGCCTACATTGGCCTTTAAGGATGTAGGAGGGCGCTTCATGGCTCGTCTGCTCGGTTATTTCATAAAGAAAGAGGGATTGAAGCAAGTAAACGTATTGGTAGCTACTTCCGGCGATACGGGAAGCGCCGTCGCCAACGGATTCCTAGGCGTTCCGGGCATTCACGTGTATGTGCTTTATCCCAAGGGAAAGGTCAGCCCGATACAGGAATGCCAGTTCACGACATTAGGACAGAACATCACGGCATTGGAGATAGACGGCACGTTCGACGATTGCCAAGCGCTGGTTAAATCCGCCTTTATGGACGAGGAATTAAACCGTCATATGAAACTGACCTCGGCGAACTCCATCAACGTAGCCCGTTTCTTGCCCCAATCGTTCTACTATTTCAACGCTTACGCTCAGCTGGACAAGCTGGGAAAAGCGGACGAGCTGGTTGTTTGCGTGCCGAGTGGTAATTTCGGAAACATCACCGCCGGATTGTTCGCCTATTGGATGGGGCTCCCTATCAAGCGTTTCGTAGCGGCAAACAACCGTAACGACGTATTCTTGGAATACCTGAATACAGGAACTTATACACCCCGCCCATCAGTCGCCACCCTAGCGAACGCCATGGATGTAGGCGATCCGAGTAATTTCGCCCGTATCATCGACCTATTCGGCGCATTCAATGATCCTCATAAAGAAATATGCGCACTGATCTCCGGACATCGCTATACGGACGAGGAAATCGCCTCTACGATGCGAGCCGTCTATAAAGAGACGGGATATATCCTTGACCCGCACGGAGCCTGTGGCTACCAAGGATTACTAGACAGCGACCTAAGCGAGACCGAGACGGGTCTATTCCTTGAGACCGCCCATCCCGCCAAATTCAAAGGAACGGTCGATAAGATACTGGAGGCAGATATCGAGATCCCGGCGAAACTGAAAGCCTTCATGGAAGGAACCAAACAAAGCATCGAGCTGGCAAAAGATTTCGAGGGATTCAAATCTTTCTTGATGAGCCGGTAAAAAGAAAAATAGTTTTCGTAAGTGATATAAAATGGAAGGTGTGGCAAATTGATATTATCGATATTTGCCACACCTTCCATTTTTATCACCTAGGACATACAAAAACAGGCGAGAATTTCAAAAAGAAATTCCGTAAGCAAGCTTTTCTTCCGAAAAGTCATGTTGTTAAATTCGATTAATTATAAGCCAAATGTATAATTATTGGAGAAATAGAGTTTTTATAGGATCAGTCGATAATTGGTGGGGATAATTATTTTCATCTATTTAAAATCTCTACCTTTGCTCTATGGAAACGAATAAACTTTATACATTAGCTCAGAAAGTACTACCAAGTGCAGTTCTTACGTATTTTAATATCGTCAACATAGAAAGCACATCCACCGAGATTTTCATCCATCTTGATGAAAAGATGAGTGACAGTCTTAATATACATTAACCGTCTCTCCCCCGATGGTTATCGGGAAATGGCAGAGGAACTATAGATACAAGTGGCCCATTTGTCTTTTTGACAACTTGTAATCTGAAGTCCCGGAGAATCGATTATTCCGTACCCAAGTGCGTCTCGCTTCCAAATTCGAGAGAAAAAAACAGCAATTCTCTGTTTGATAGCTGTTTGCTGAAAAACGGCCATTCGTTCCAGCCGAAATAATTCACCCTAGTTCATGTTTTACGGTCGTTAGGCGGTAATAATGCCCAACGCTACCGCATCTGAGGGCCGATGCCTATATATGTGTAGGCTTACGCCACTATATGTGTGGGTTGACACTGCTATATGTGTGAGTTGATACAGCCATATGTGTAGGTTGATACGTATATATTCGTTAAAAAGCGACGCTTATCATGTTAAAAAGCGGTTGTGGCAGCTTGTTCGCACTCCCCGCTTACGCTCGTTGGCTTTTATAGCCAGAGAGCCGTGTCGTGAAAAAGAAGGTATTTCAATCAAAAAGATACCTTTCACGCCAAACTCGAAGCACAGGATCTCAATCCACCGCCCACTCTTTCATCTCATACATATCCTTATATTCTTCCCAATCCGGATCCATCTCGGTATAAATAGAGATGGGCAGTAACTCGAAAGGAGCCAAGGCCTCATTCAAGCGTTCGCCGAATACACGCACGGTACGTGTGTAAAACACCCAGACCTTCTCTCCTCCTCCGGTATAGACACCCGTCAGGATAGCCAGCTTGTCTTTCTTTTCCATCGCCTTACGAAGCGCTTCCTCCACGGCCTCCATTTTCTCGCCAAGGTCATCGCTAGGAAGACCTCTCCCATCTCCCTCGTATTTCCAAGTGATCTCGACACGTTCCTTGAACTTACCGGATTCGGTGAACTCATTCAACTCGTCCCGCCCGTAAACGGTAATCATTTGCCCTGACTCGTTTTCCGAGAGAGCCGTAAACCATACATCGCTTAATCTCATATTTATATTTTCTATTTATCTATAAGTATTCCTTACTGACTTTACCGGGTAAAAATACGACAAAAAAGGCTGCGTCCGGTGAAGATACAGCCTTTTTATATTTCTCGACGGAAATTTATTATCTCTTTCCTAATCTATGATCCATAATGGCGTAATGGCATTCCCCATAATTCTTCAATTGATCCACGATCTCTTTAGCCGTAGATTCTTCCTCTACTTGCTCGCGTACGAACCAGAACAAGAAATCACGGGAAGCATGATCCTTATCAGCCTCGGCGATATCAACCAATTTGTCGATCAACTCTGATACATAGCACTCGTGTTTGTAAACATGCTCGAATACCTCCAACGGATTTCCCCAGCCTGTCGGAACCACGTTGATCTGGCCGATCGTAATATCGCCGCCACGATCCAAGGCGTAATCGATCAACTTATGAGCATGCTCCAATTCCTCAGCCGCTTGTTTCTTCATCCAATGGGCGAAACCGTTCAACCCTGCTTTCTGGAAATACACGGACATTGACAAATACAAATTCGAAGACCACATCTCCGCATTAACTTGGGCATTGAACGCCTCTGATAAATTTCTACTTAAGATCATAATTTTATCATTGTTTAAAAATGTTGAAGTATTATCCGTTCACGAAATTTCACTATGCAAATATAAATAAAAGTAGGATTCCTTATCTCATTTCCGCCCTTAGATATTGGCTACTTTCGAAAATTTTTCTAACTTACGCCCTTATTTGATAAACATCATGCAATACACCGACAAATATCGATCTCCCTTGGGAGAAATAACCCTAGCCAGCGATGGCGACCACCTGACAGGATTATGGTTCGACGGGCAAAAATATTTTGCCGCCACTTTATCGGCGGAACACCAAGAAAGAGAACTGCCGATATTCGAGTTAACCAAAGAGTGGCTGGATAGCTATTTCATGGGTAAGATTCCCAGCTTCACCCCTCCTATCCATCTGGAGGATACGCCTTTCCGACTTGCGGTATGGGACTTATTGAGCAAAATACCTTATGGCGAAGTCGTAACCTACAAGGAGCTCGCCGGCGAAATCGCCCGGCAAAAAGGTATCCCGAGCATGTCTACGCAAGCGATCGGAGGAGCGGTAGGCCATAACCCGATCAGTATCATCATCCCCTGCCACCGTGTCGTAGGCAGCGATGGCAGCCTAACCGGATACGCCGGAGGTATCGACAAAAAAAGGAGCCTGCTTACAATCGAACGGGTCCCAAAAGTATCGTAAAGAGACTTTACCTTGCAAATCCTTGTGGACAAACATAGAATGTAACTATCCCATTAACGTTATCTCCTTCACCTCATGGTCCTCAATATCAGCATATAGGAAGTGGCCGGCGAAAGTGTCTTCCGTGTCTTGGAAAAAAAGCTCCAGTTCGTAATGGATGGAGCCGTCTTCTTTCTCCTTGGTCTCTATATGAACAGATTGCAATTCTACTTGGAGGGCAAACTCCTCTCTGGACAATGCCGGAAGTTCACAATCTTCCCGCCATGCGTTTGCTGTCGGGAGCAATTCGTCGGCCATGCGCAATTGCCATATCGCTTCCCCTTCCTCTTCCAGCCTATTCATATAGCCACTAATAGCTTTCAGATGTTTCCGGATAAGGGATTCGTGCGGACAACGGGGCTCCAAGTTTTTACCGCATTGCTTCCTAATTAGTTTAATGGTCTCATTCAAACATTCAATTTTAGTACCGATAGAAACCGAGGGCATTTCCCAAAGTCGCTCGTATAACTCCAATCGTTTTTCAAACGAGTGAAGGGCAGACCTTGCTCCAATCTTTATATCAAGATAAGCATCATAGGCTTTAGACTCTTCCTTAGTCATATCTCGCTCAACGCCGTTTAGCTTATTCTGACCCTCATCCATGCGAGTAATGATGTCATTGGTAAATTTCACTAATTGACGTACCTGCTTGGGTGTTTTTATTTTGTTTTTCTTCGCATTTTTTTCTACGCTTTGCGCAAAGAATTGAATGGTGGCCATTGTAATTGAAATATTCGTATCCGCACGCATCAAATCATCCGGCAGTTGGACATTACGCACAAGGTCATATAATTCAATTTTATAAGGAATGAGCTGACTGATTTTTTCTTCAACGGGCAAATCAGGATTGCTCCATATCTTGGTACAGTCTTGAATGATTGCCTTAATCCTCTCGGCGTTCATGTAATCCAAATAGCGTTGCTCTAACGCCTCGTCCACCTTAGGCGGCAGGAGTTTTTTGAGAGCTTTTATCTTCTTTTTGAGTTCGTCTACGTAGGCTTGCTGTTCCGGGGGAAGCTGCTCATTCTTACCTTTTTCCGATTTCTCTTCAATGATAGGTAATTTCTCGGTCGGTGTCTCCAAGGGAGCGATGGAGATGCATAGGTCTACCTCCCTCCCCCAAATCGTCGCTTTATACTCTTCGGGTGTTTGATAGCCATGAAACCATGTCTGGAGTGTACTAAGCCAAAACTCCGTATGCATTTCCAAGGTCATTTTGGAAAGCTGGGCGATCTTATCTGTCAGATGAAATTCCCAACTATTTTCATTCGTTTGTTCCTTTTCCATAAGTATGAATAATTATTATACTGAAATAGACAACTTGATCACCTTTGAGCCAATAAGTTTTCCCCGTAAACGTATATCCTGCAATTAAGATAAATATATGATGGTTATAGCTTCAAAGCGTAACGAACGCTGTTCCATGTAATTCACCACGTTTTGCCCAAATCAACAATTCATATCCCATGGGGCGATTGTTGTTATCATATTACAGAGAGTCTATCATTCAACGTATTCGCAAATATAAGGAATAAAACTAAACTTATAGGACTTGATACGCATAAGAAGGCCAATGTTGCTTGATGTAGTCAAGCCTTTTTGCGGATGAAGAAATGTATAAATAAAGAATTCATGAGCAACGGAAATCAAAGCTTTTATTTATCTTTGTAAATAGACTTAATTCTAAAACAAACAAGTATGGCGAGAGAGTTAAATTTTACGTTGGAAGGCGTACAAGGCGATTTGAAATTGGAGTACGGCCCTTTTAAGCAGCGTTTATATCAAGACGGCAGAGAAATCGAAAGACAAGGACGATTCAATCCGAAATACTATGTGACTAATACCAATGGGGAAAAGGAAGAGATAAAGATTGTCTATGGCTTTGACTTTGTTCACGTCGCTGTATTCCGTGGACAGAAAATCGATTTGGAGGAGCGGTTGTCTACCCGAGAGTATATCGTGGGCGGACTGCCTGTGTTACTCATCTTTTTAGGGGGATTGATCGGCGCCGTATTCGGTTTTGTGGGCGCTACATTCAATTACAATTATATGCGGCAGGAAAAGTCTTTCATGAAACAACTGCTTGTTTCCCTAGGTGTTTCCGTTTTCTGCTATGTAGCTTATTTCATATTTGGGATTTGCTTCAATTTACTGATAAGAGGATAGGAAACACAGCTGATAGCTATTGAAAATCTTTTTTCTTTTCGCTAGCACTTATCTTGCTGTCGGTACAAATAAGTTTAGTCCGTTTTGGATATATAAACAAAGGGATAAACTTAAACTCGATTTTCAGCTAACCGAAAAAAAAACTTAATTTATTTTGTTATGCAAAATACAGTTCGTAGTTTTGCGAACAACAAACAAGAAAGGAGATAGAAAGTGAAAACTAAACAGTACACAGAGGAACAGGAACAGATAGCTCGTTTTGCTAAAGCAATGGGGCATCCGGCACGGATGGCTATTCTTACTTTTTTAGCGAAACAAGAAAGTTGTTTCTTCGGAGATATTCACGAAGAACTGCCCATTGCTAAAGCGACCGTTTCACAACATTTGAAAGAATTGAAAGAAGCAGGATTAATTCAAGGAGAAATAGAAACACCTAAAGTTAGGTACTGTATCAATCGGGAGAATTGGGAACTTGCTCGTAAATTATTTACTTCATTTTTGGGTGATTGTAAATGTACGGGGACATCGTGCTGTGGATAACAGCACATTTTTTTGAAAACAATGTTCGTAGTTCTACGAATCACGATTAATATATTAACTTTAATATAGAATAGAAAAATGGAAATCAAAGTATTAGGAACTGGTTGTTCGAGCTGTAAGACATTGTACGAAACCACAAAGCAAGCTATTTCAGAACTGGGTAGCGATGCAACGTTAATCAAGGAAGAAGATTTATTGAAAATCATGGAATATAACATTTTAAGTCTTCCGGCTTTGGTTATTGACGGAAAGGTTGTATCTGCCGGAAAAAGATTACCCCTATCAGAAGTGAAAGAATTGATAACCCAATAAATTATTTACTATGAAGAAGTTATTTTATCTACTGATTACAGTGTTCGTTTTAATGGCTTGTGGCAATGGTTCTAAAAGTAAAGCAGAAGCGACAGCGACAGAAGAAAAGCAATCTAATCGTATTGAGGTTTTATATTTTCATGGTGCGCAACGTTGCATAACCTGCCGGGCGATAGAAGCTAATACAGTAGCTCTTTTAGATAGCCTTTATTCCAAAGAAAAGGAAAACGGTAAAATCATCTTTAAGGTGATAGACATATCCAAAAAGGAAAATGAGCATATTACAGATAAGTACGAAGTAACTTGGTCGTCACTGTTTGTGAATGGTTGGAAAGATGGAAAAGAAACCGTAAATAACCTGACAGAGTTCAGTTTTTCCAATGTGAGAAATGCGCTGGATAAATTTAAAGAGGGAATAAAAAGCAAGATTGAAGAATTGCTAAAACAGTTGTAAGATGGACTTTCTTCAATCACTATTAGACAATAGCACATTTCCTGTTATTACAGCCTTTATCTTAGGTATTTTAACGGCAATTAGCCCGTGTCCTTTGGCTACCAATATAACGGCAATAGGATTTATCAGTAAGGATATAGAAAACCATCACCGTATATTCATAAATGGATTGCTTTATACATTCGGCAGAATAGTAACTTATACAGCACTTGGTTTCGTTCTTATTCCTATTCTTCGTGAGGGTGCAAGTATGTTCATGGTTCAAAAGGCAGTCAGTAAATACGGCGAAATGTTGATTGCTCCGGTTCTAATTATTATCGGAATATTCATGCTTGATATTATAAAGCTGAATATACCAAAAATCAATATTGGCGGAGAAGGTCTAAAGAAGAAAACAAAAGGCAGTTGGGGAGCTATGTTATTAGGAGTTTTGTTCGCTCTCGCCTTTTGTCCTACAAGTGGGGTTTTCTATTTCGGTATGCTTATGCCTTTGTCAGCAGCAGAAACAGGCGGGTATCTTTTACCTGTAATTTATGCTATTGCTACGGGGCTACCTGTAATCCTCGTTGCTTGGATATTGGCGTATAGTGTTGCCGGATTAGGCAAGTTTTATAACAGAGTACAAATCTTTGAAAAATGGTTTCGCAAAATTGTTGCTATCCTCTTTATTGCGATAGGAATTTATTATGCGGTCATTCTTTATCTATAAACAATGTATTAATTAAAATAAAAGACAGTATGAAAACGATAGAAATTTTTGACCCTGCAATGTGTTGCCCTACGGGTTTGTGTGGAACAAATATTAATCCTGAATTAATGAGGATAGCTGTTGTTATCGAAACATTGAAAAGACAGGGTGTTGTTGTTACCCGCCATAATTTGCGGGACGAACCGCAAGTTTATGTAAGTAACAAGACTGTAAACCAATATCTTCAAAAGAATGGTGCAGAAGCACTGCCTATTACTTTGGTGGATGGTGAAATTGCAGTCTCTAAAGATTATCCCACAACCAAACAAATGAGTGAATGGACGGGGATTAATTTAGACTTGATGCCCGTTAAATAATCGTTGAACAAATTAATATACAGAATAATGAAAGCATTTAATTTATCCGATATAGAACTAACTAAATACTTATTTTTCACCGGAAAAGGTGGAGTAGGAAAAACATCTATCGCTTGCGCTACGGCAGTGGGATTAGCTGATAAAGGGGAGAAAATTCTTCTTATCAGTACAGACCCGGCTTCTAATCTGCAAGATGTTTTCAATCAGACCTTAAACGGACATGGTACAGCTATTTCAGAAGTACCGGAGCTGACGGTCGTAAACCTTGACCCCGAACAAGCAGCAGCAGAGTACAGGGAAAGTGTGATTGCACCTTTCAGGGGGCAATTACCTGAAAGCGTTATTCAGAATATGGAAGAACAACTTTCAGGCTCTTGTACGGTAGAAATCGCTGCCTTTAATGAGTTTTCAGACTTCATCACCGATGCTGATAAAGCAAAGGAATACGACCACATTATTTTCGATACAGCACCTACCGGACACACATTGCGAATGTTGCAACTTCCATCGGCATGGAGTACATTTATTAGCGAAAGTACACATGGCGCATCTTGTTTGGGACAATTATCAGGCTTGGAAGAACGAAAGGGTATCTACAAACAAGCGGTTGAAACATTGTCCGATACAAACGCAACACGGTTAGTGTTAGTTAGTCGTCCTGAAATAGCCCCATTGAAAGAAGCTGCCCGTTCTTCGCATGAATTACAGTTGTTGGGAATTAAAAATCAGCTATTGGTGATAAATGGCATTTTGCAACAATTAGATGAAGCGGACAATGTATCACAACAACTGCATGACAGGCAGCAAAAGGCGTTACAAAGTATGCCTGTTGCAATATCTGAATATCCCATGTATAGCGTTCCTTTACGTTCTTACAACTTATCGAATGTTGCTAATATCCGCCGTATGCTGTATAGTGACAGCCTTACGGATAATCCCTGTTATCAGCCCATCACCGATGCTAAAAGTATAGATGAATTGGTAAATGACCTCTATACCTCCGGCAAGCGTGTAGTGTTTACAATGGGAAAAGGTAGTGTAGGGAAAACAACTTTAGCCACTGAAATAGCCCTAAGATTAACAAAGCTCGACGCAAAGGTTCATCTTACCACTACTGACCCGGCAAATCACCTGAACTATGATTTTGCCATTCAATCAGGTATCACAGTAAGCCATATAGACGAAGCGGAAGTATTGGAAAAATACAAGAACGAAGTTCGTAGCAAAGCAGCCGAAACCATGACTGCCGAAGATATGGAATATATAGAGGAAGATTTACGTTCACCATGTACGCAAGAAATCGCCGTATTCAAGGCTTTTGCCGAAATTGTGGATAAAGCGGAAAATGAAATTGTAGTGATTGATACCGCACCAACCGGACACACTTTGTTGCTTTTGGATGCAACCCAAAGCTATCACAAAGAAGTGGAACGTACACAAGGAGAAGTAACTGGGGCAGTAGCCAATTTATTACCTCGTTTGCGCAATCCAAAGGAAACGGAAGTGGTAATTGTCACTTTACCCGAAGCCACACCTGTATTTGAAGCGGAACGCCTACAAAAGGATTTGCAGCGTGCCGGGATTAATAACAAATGGTGGGTGGTAAACGCCTGTTTGTCGTTGACGAATACAGAAAATTCATTTCTGCAAGCAAAAGCGCAAAGTGAATTGACTTGGATTAAGAAAGTAGAAGAATTGTCAAAGGGTAATGCTGCCCTGATTGAATGGAAAAACTTATAAGAATATGAAGATTTTAATCCTTTGCACTGGCAACAGTTGCCGTAGCCAAATGGCACACGGTTTCTTGCAGTCATTCGATAAAAACATGGATGTCTTTTCAGCAGGAACAAAACCTGCAGAAAAGGTTAATCCGATGGCAGTAAAAGTTATGTCTGAAACAGGAATAGACCTTACCAACCATATCCCCAAAAACGTAAGCCTGTATTTAGGGCACGAATGGGACTATGTGATAACGGTATGTGGTGGCGCAAATGAAAGCTGCCCCATGTTTACAGGCAAGGTTACGAACAGATTGCACATTGGATTTGACGACCCATCGGAAGCGACCGGGACACCGGAGTTTATTAACAGTGAATTTCTTCGGGTGCGTGATGAAATAAAAATGCGTTTCTACGATTTTTACCTGCAAGAGTTAAAACCGCAATTAAAATAAAGGGCAGTCGTTATGGAAAAGAAACAAGGATTTGGATTTTTTGAAAGATACCTAACCGTTTGGGTAGCCTTGTGCATCGTCATTGGGATAGCCATCGGGCAATGGCTTCCGGCAATACCGCAAACATTGAGCAAATTTGAATATGCCAACGTGTCTATACCTGTGGCTATCCTGATTTGGTTAATGATATATCCCATGATGTTGAAAGTAGATTTTCAGAGTGTCAAGAATGTTGGCAAACGTCCGAAAGGGATTGTTATTACTTGTGTGACGAATTGGGTGATAAAGCCTTTCACCATGTTTGGAATAGCTTATCTATTCTTCTACGTTATTTTCAAGTCATTAATTCCTGTCGGATTAGCCGAAGAATATTTAGCCGGGGCGGTCTTATTAGGTGCTGCACCCTGCACGGCGATGGTGTTTGTATGGAGTCATTTAACCAAAGGTGATGCAGCTTACACATTGGTACAAGTCGCAGTCAACAATTTAATCATATTGATTGCTTTCGCTCCTATCGTGGCATTTTTGTTGGGTGTAGGTGGCGTTTCTATCCCGTGGGACACGTTGATACTCTCGGTTGTACTGTTTGTTGTCATTCCGCTTTCTGCCGGAATAGTGACCCGTATAACAGTTATCCGGCGCAAAGGAATAGACTATTTCAATACCGTCTTTGTCCGCAAGTTCGATAACTATACAGTTGGCGGATTGCTATTAACGCTTATCATCCTGTTTTCGTTTCAGGGGGAAACGATACTGAACAATCCGCTGCATATCGTCCTGATTGCCGTTCCGCTTGTGCTGCAAACAGTGCTGGTATTCTTCGTAGCCTACGGTTGGGCGAAGTGGTGGAAATTACCCCACAATATTGCCGCACCTGCCGGAATGATTGGAGCAAGCAATTTCTTTGAATTAGCGGTGGCAGTGGCTATTTCTCTTTTCGGCTTACAGTCCGGTGCTGCGCTGGCTACCGTAGTGGGCGTATTGGTTGAAGTTCCGGTAATGCTTATGTTGGTAAGAATAGCCAATAATACAAGAAGTTGGTTTCCTAAAAGTTATCGTGAAACCCCATTCAATTCAATAAGTCACTGTGAATAAAACTATTAGGCAACATTCTATTCAAAAGGGAACTAACTTAATACAATTTTTAATTAACCATCTAAGAGAGTGTCTAACAAGCAAAAGTTAAACACTCTCTTGCCTCTTTATATAGATATTTTTTTGTTACCCAATAGCATTTGAGTAACAAACTGGTAACAAAATAAAGGAATTTATAGACAAGTACAGGAAAACAAGTAAAACAAAGGAAACAAGATAAATTAAAGTCAAATTATTATATATCAGCTATCTATATTTAATTTTCCAATTCTTTATTTCTCTTTTTCCAAAGCTGATAGCTATTGAAAATATTTTGCCACAGGACATAGCTCCCCGGGCCAACAGAAGACAAGGGGTTCAAATAGGTGTAAGACATCCAGATCGCTAACACGGTATTTTTTTGTCCCAAGGCTTGTCCGGCACTAATACGGTCATTGTATTTCGTGCCGATGCGCTTTCCCCAATAAAACTGCGCGATACAGGTTATCAAGCCGCCTAAAGCGATCAGGATTTCTACATAAATCTCCGCCTCGCTATTGACCAAGGATTTCACGGTCTGCCCGGTCACGATAGCTAGAGCGACGGCCCAGAGATAAAAGGCCATATCCCGAAGCCCCGCAAGGAAGCGATGGATAGGCGGCATGAATCTACGCAAGAACAAAGCGAGGAAAAACGGGAATAACAGCAATGGGAAGACTTTTCCCAAGATCTTCAAGAATGCGGCGAAGAAAGTAATCTCGGCATGCGGTTCCACTAATGGGAAGACCAGCGGCACGACAATCGCAGCTAATAGATTCGATAATAAGGTATAAGTAGTCAGACTAGAGGCGCTTCCCCCTAATTTACCCGTAATCACGGCGGCCGCCGTAGCGGTCGGGCAAATCAGGCAGACCATCGCTCCCTCGAACACATCCCGGTATTCCTCTCTCATTGGCAGCCAGAGCAATAAGGCGGCAAGCACCAAACTGGAAACCGCTTGGATAAGCAATAGCCAACCATGCCAAGGGCTGGGCATCAATTCCCGGACAGAGATCTTACAGAAGGTCAGGAGCAGCTGGGCAAAAATCAAAAAGGGCGTCAGATACGCTATTAAAGTGTACATAAACGGCTTTGTAGGCTCCAGAAAAGTAACATTGGCGAAAACAAAATACCCTATCGCACCCGCTAACATGGAGATAGGGAGTGTCCATGTCTTGAAGAATTTCAACATAACGCCTATTCTTTTAATTCGGGATGCAAAATAACATCTTTCCACCGAAAGAGGCAAGAGAAACGGGGATTAATTAGGGATAAAGAGAGACGGGACATGCCCCGTCTCTACATTAGATATTCTTACAGCTTAGTTTTAATGTCCTTATTCCGTAACGGGGGATAGAAAGACGCATTGAACTGGCGCCTTTCTTCTCGGTGACGGTTAAGTCCTCAACCAGACGGTTATCCAATTCCACCAAGCTCGCTTTCACGTCTTGTCCTTGGAAGATTATCATTTTAGGGGAGGCATCGCTTTGGGCATTGAATAGGCGGATATAAAGGTCATTTCCTTTATAGGTCATAGAAACCAACTCGTAGGCGTTATCCTCTATCCGGAAAAGGGAACCGGATGTTAAGGTAGCATCGCCGCCCAAGGTCGCGACCAAAGGCTCATTGCGTCGTTCGCTTTGTGTCCAAATACGGCTTTTCTCCCAAGTTCCGGCATGAGGGATCAAGGCATACGAGATCTCGGTCGGACGGTCTATGATATAATCCCGGCTCCACAAGCCTTTACCAGCGTATTGTACGTTCAAGGCCAATGGAAAATCCTTACCATGCGCATAGCTGGTCGTATGATCCGTGAATAATGACAGACCACAAGAGTTATCCTTGCTCGCTACATCCACCCAATTCAAGATGATATTATGCTTGATGCTATCCCAACGATTGAAAAAGGTATTCTCCAACCGGCTCTCGCAAACATCGAACGGAGCATCCTTATAAATCTGTTGGTTGGCGATCTGGGTAGGCAGATACACCAGAAGTTTGTAACGGTCGTCATAGAATGACTTACGAGGATTATCCGCACGGAATTCGATACCCGGCTCACCAATACGGGGATTTCCTATCCAATCCAGCTTAACACTCATATCGATGCGAGGCTCTCCCTGCGTTAACCGGATCGTTTGGGTAAATGAATACTTTCCGATCTTGCCTTTCACAGCTACCTTCACGAATAAGGGCCCTTGCTCCAACACGCTCACCTCAGCCGGTTGATCCATACTGGAAAGGAAACCACCCTCGTCGATAAAATATCCCCGAAGCTCATTGAACCCACGTTCATTCCGGTTATCCACGAATTCCTTGCCTCGTACGGCTTTCGCTTTCAAGCTTTCTATTACACCTCCTTTAGAGGGGGTTAGCACCAAGGTGTATAAATCATTTTCCATGCGAAACGTACCGTCTTTCTGTCTCTCAGCTTTCAAGGTTCCGGACTGTTTATCCTCTGCCTTCCGGATCGCATAAGAGGCATAACCGGCCGAGGGGACTTGCGCACGGAACAGGAGTTTTGAAATGCCGTCTTCCGTCAACCATTGAGCCGGTTGTTTCTTTCCTTGCTTATCAAGAACCACCCAATCTGAGTTTCTCCATGAGGCGGGAACTTCCACCGCCACCAATTCATTCCGGTCGGTAGCCAAGGTATTATATACGTACACCGTGGATTCACCTTCCTTTTCTTTCAATAAGGACAAAGCGTTATCAATTATCTGACGGCTGTTTTGATTGGTCACCCCAGTCCAATCCGTAACCGTCTCCGCCCATGTCTTTTTCCCTTGTAATCGATTGTAAGGAACGATCCAGCAATCATGATGCTGCGACAATAGAAGCGTGCGCCATCCCTCATCGATACGTTCGGTCGGCCATTCCATGCCTTTGTATAAGCGAGCGTAAGCCGCCATTTTCTCCGCACGGACGATAGCGTTCTCAGCTACCCGTACCTCTCCGGCCAAACGCTGCATGACCTGCGTTCCCCACATCAAGCCACCTAGGACATCCTCTTGCGAGAAATGCCAATCATCCTGAGTAGTCCCGACGGAACAGTCTTGGATGTAATTCCGCCAAGTCTTATAGGCGGTCGGCGTATAATAGCCCGTCGTATCCTGTCCCAGCCAAGGGCCTTTATCCCAACCATGGCTCCATGAGGCATCTTGGATACACATGCCGACCGGGTGCTGGATGCCGGCATCCAAGCATTTATGGATGTAGTCCTCCGTATTGAACCACGAGATGGACTGCCAACAAGAGCCGGGTTGTAAATCCTCGCAGGCGTAACGGGGGACGGTGGTAAGTCTCGTACCATCCGGCCCTACCCAATTCACCAACTCACCTCCGTAGGCACTTACGTAGCCCCCCCACATCGTATTCGGGTTCTTAGTAGAGGCATACGAGAAGCCGAATGACTTCAATATATAGGGCAGGCAACTGGTAAAGCAAGGCTCCTCCGCCGAATAGGTGGTGAATACCGCCTCAGGGAAATGTTTCCGGATTAGCCGCATTCCATATTCGAATTGGCGGATAGCGCTCTCGCCGGATGTTCCGAAGAAATAACTTTGGGCATAGGTCGGGTTTACGTACTCGATCCGCCCGCTCTCCACGGATTGATCCTTAAATAAGCGCTTGAAAGCCTCGTAACCTTCGGGGTCTCGTTGCCGTACGACTTCCCATGATTCAGGCTCGATCTCGATATTGATATTCCAGTTGGGATTCTGCCTTAATTTCTGGGCGATAAAGGCGGTCTGCCCCACCGGGTAATGCCCGTAGATACCGCCATGATAGCCATCGATGAAATAGGCTTGTTGGGCATCTGCCCAACCGGCCAACAAGAATTGGCTTAATACGAATATCGCTAGTTTCTTTTTCATATAATATGTACTATTAATTCACATTTAGAATACTTCCAGTCGGTGGGAGACGGGGCACGCCCCGTCTCTACAAGTCTGTAAATTTCTTGATCTCTATTCGCAAGGGGATTGGTTTATTTTGCTCATAGATCTGGTTAACCAGATCCTGTTGCTCATTCACGCAATCCTCACGAATCCCCTTGTGCATGTATTGTAGCCAAAGGTCGCCGTTCCATTGCAAGAAGATGTCGTGGGGACGGTATTTGCGCAAGGTGTCCACGGCAGCCTCGTTGCAGGCCCAAAGCATGCCCGTCTTCCGCATCAAGTTATATTCCACCCAATAAAATTCACGCATCTTACGCTCTTTCAACCAGCGTTCCTCGTTCATCTGGCGGATCTTCATCGCTTGTTTATACTGCGGGGTATTCTGAAGAAGAGCCATATTGATGCCTCGCTCCAACTCCCTCGCCGTAAAACGACCGATAAACTCCCCACCGATCGTCAACCCATAATATCCATCCGACAAACCGCTCACGGACAATCCCTCATAATTCATCTCATCCATAAAAGGGATAACACTCAAGGCATCTGCCTGCGTATGTTTCTCATTATCATAATAAGAGGTATCGATAGGATACGGAAGCGATTTCGCCTCGTACGTAAAAGTAAGGTTATCCGAGGAAACAGACAAATCCGAGACACGGCAATTATCCGAGCGAGTCACCTTTTTCCCCGCTCCGTCTATCCGGATATCGGCTACCGGCTTACCGGCCAGACCTTGCGCCTTCAAGAAGAGATAAGCCATGACCAGATGCCCGTCCGTAGAGGGATGTATACGATCCTTCCCGCATAAGGTATACATGGAATCCTCCGCTTGCTCCCATTGGTTGATCGCTACCATCGGGCGGTTAAAATCCACGAATCCCCATTGATTCTCCCGGGCCCGGGCATTCAGGAAATCCACGATCTCCAAGATCGGCGTATTCTTCCCCGGGAAAGCGACCTTATTGAAACGAGAAGTCTCGTCATAAGGAGAACTTCCGATCAAGATTTTCCTCACCTCCGGATACTTCTTATAGACCTCCTCGATAAGAGCATAATCCCGGCAAGCTTTCTCTACCCGGTTCCGGGCGATCGTATCGGCCCCCGGCTTCCGAAAATCCATATAGCCGACATCGTTCATGCCAAAAGATAGCGTCACCACTGTAGGCTCATGTTCGAAAACCTTATCCAACCGCTGGTAAATCATCTCGGCTACATCCCCACCTACTCCCTCGTTAAAGATATCGATGCGTTGATCCGGGAAACGGGTCATATAGTATAGCCAGATATATGAATGATAATGACCACCGCAAGTAATGCTGTTTCCCACGAAGGCGATCCGATCTCCTTTCTGAAACGGAGCTATCGACTGAGCATATACTCCTGCAAGACCTGATAAAAGCAAACAGACAAACAAAACATATCTTTTCATCTCTATTTCTCTCTTCTCTAATTTTCTGTGATGAATAATATATACCGTGTTAAAAAATATTACTATCAATAGTAATCGTATTTATCATGGATAATAATCCGGATTACTACGGATAGTAATATCCTCCCACACACCTCTAGTCTAGAGAATCGCCCGCTTACTTTTAGCGAACGACATCCTCACCGAGCAAAGGGTTCAGTTCTTTCTCACGCAAAGGTACCGGGAAAACCAAATCCGATTCTTTAAACGGATACGTATGATTAACCGCCTGATAGCCGAATAAATCAACCATTTGCTTCGATACCGGATCAAACGCACGGTGAGTACGCAACATATCATACCATCCTGTAAACTCATAACAGAGTTCCCACGCACGCTCTTTCAATACTTGATCAACCGTGATTGAAGTCGGTCTCGCCTCATTGGGCAACGCACGGTGACGAACTTGGAAATAAGCATCCACAGCTATAGCGTCGGAAGTAGATCCACCATCCAAGGTAGCTTTTGCCTCCGCACACATTAATAGAACGTCCGCATAACGGTAAACCGGAATATTCGCCCCGCTCTTTCCTGTAGATTCAGCATTCTCATCCCAATATTTGCATAAATAAGGAACATCCAAAGTAATCGTTGTCTCCGGATCACCATATTTGGGTTTAGAAGTATAGAAAAACTCCTCATTCCGTTTACGAATATCTTGGTCATCATAACTTTCATAAAACTCTTTACGAGGAGCCAAACCACCCCCATAAGCCGGAGTAATGGAAATCGGTTGTTCCGGATAAGGCAAAAGGCCAAAATGGAAAGGAGCCCCGGCATCTTGCGCCTCACGCTGGATCATAAAAATATGCTCACCACTATTTTCGTTCTCTGACGCACGCAAATCCTTATAATCAGCGAACAAGCTAAAGGCTCCACTGTCAATAACCTCCTTGGCTTTCTCGTAAGCCAATTGATAATACTCATTTCCTTTTTGAAGCGGATAACCTGCCATTGTCAAATAAACCTTGGCTAAAAGGGTTTTGATTGCTCCCATAGAGACATGGCCTGTTTTATCACTCCAATCCAAACCGGACTGCTCCGCCTTTTTCAAGTCTTCCACGATCTGGTTATAAATATCTTCCTTAGGAGACCTTGGAATCTTCACCGTATTCAAGTCTACCGTAGGTTCCGTCTTCAACGGGATATCCCCGAATAATTGTACCCCTTGAAAATAGTAATACGCTCGCAAGAAATAAGCCTCTCCCAGATACTTCGCTTTCTGGCTTTCGCTAATAATATCCGTAGCGGAAACATTTTGAATCACGCTATTACAATTTTCCAAAGGAAAGAAAGTAGCCTTCCAGAAGTTACGAATAATGCCGTTACTCTCTTCCAAACCGGAAAGCAACAAGAACTGGTTCTGCTCATTACCGGCCGCACGAGGACGATAACTAGTACCTACAAGATATTCCAAGTTAAAAAGGTGAACTGTGGCAATCTCGAGGTCGGAACTCAACAGATCATCAAGCCCGTCATAAGTGCCATCCACAGCCGCCTTTATCTGGTTCTCTGTCGTATAATATTCAGAAGGACTCAAGAAGGTTTTCGGGTCTTCCTCTAAAAAATTCGTACAGGATGTAAAAGCCATTGTCGCGGAAAGCAAGCCACACATCCATACATGCGCTTTATTTTTCATATCTTAGTTTTTTACGAAGTAAAGATTAAATAATTAGAAATTAACACCTAAAGTAAATGAGTACGTACGAGGTTTGGGATAGGTATAAAAATCCACTCCCTGCTCAAATACGGCATCATAACTCGTTACCTCCGGATCACTACCAGAATAGTTCGTAATCAAGAACGCATTCTCCACATTGAATCCCAAGGATAAACTCTTGATGTGAGCGGCAGAAAGCATACGGGAACTAAAGTCATATTTCAAGCCGATATTACGTAAACGCAAGAACGAACCCGGCTCACAACTCCAAGAATCTACGTCATTCTCATATCCATCTCCCGGAAGGCGCAAGCTAGGCACCATCGTGTTTTGGTTTTCCGGCGTCCAAGCGTTCACCGGAATGTCCGCATAAGCATTGGAGAATGTCACACGGTTACCCATCAACTGGCGAGTGAAGTTAATCAACTTATTACCATATACCCATTGCAAATCAAACATAAACGTGAAGCCTTTCCACGAGAATGTATTTGTCATATTCATCTCGAATTTAGGAGCGCCATTTCCGATATAGTCTTGGTCTTCGCCATCCTTCATTCCATTACCATTCTTGTCCCAATACTTGATATCGCCGGGTTTCTTATTATACTTAGCGGCTTCTTCCGCCTCATCGGTTCCCCATGTACCTAGGCGAACATAGCCGTAAAGAGCATTTAAAGGATGTCCCTCTTCAATGCGTCCTCCCCACTTACCGATAATATTATCATTTATATCCAGTACCATCGAGCGGTTCATCGTATAATTCCAAGAGGTAGTCCATAAGAAACCACGGCTTTGGATATTGCGTGTATTCAAGCTCATCTCAAGACCTTGATTACGGATCTTACCCAAATTTGTCATAGTTTTCTCATATCCCGAGTTAGAAGGCAATTGTAGCTCATACAATAAATCAGTCGTAATCTTATGATAATAATCCGCCATAAACTCGATACGCCCATTAAAGAAACTCAAATCGATACCCGCGTCAAGTTGTCTGGATTTCTCCCAGCGTAAATCCGGATTTGCCATACTTTTCAACGTAACGATCGTCGTCATATCCTTGCCAAAAGGAAGGCGTTTATTCTCATAACGTGCCATAGACGCATAATCACCGATTTCCGCGTTACCCACCGTACCGTAGCTCAAACGGACTTTCATATCATCAATCACCTTTTTCGCGTTCTCGAAGAAATTCTCATTGGATACACGCCAAGCGGCCGAGAATGAAGGAAAGAAACCATATTGGTTATTCAAGCCAAAACGAGAAGAACCATCTTCACGGAAAGAAGCGCCCAATAAGTAACGATTGTCAAAATTATAGTTGATACGGGCATAGTAAGAATTCATCTTATTATCCGTATAGTCTGAGCCAACCTTAGAACGTACGGTGCCGACTCCCATATTATTGTACTCAAAATAATCATCGAAGAAATTCTCGGCCCCTAGCTCGCTTTTCTCTGTTTTTGAGTAATACCAACTGGCTCCCGCTACGACATTCAAGTTATGCTTATTCCAGCTTTTATCAAAAGTCAAGTAGTCCTCATTCGTCCACGACATCGTATTTCGATGTGCTTTCTCCGCTTTACCCTTTTGAGTATCTCCATAGCCGAATAAGGTACTCGGGTTATAAGATGAATTGATATAAGAACCATCTTGACGGCTGAAGCTAGTCGTTAACTTTAACCAAGAGGTAATTTTAAACGTACCGATCACATTAGCCAATGCGTACTGATTCTTATCGATATTCTTACGCTCCTTTAAAATTTTCACGGGGTTCTCCGTATCTTCCGCACCGGGATAATCCCCCTTACGGGAATAGGTACCATCCTCATATTGGATAGGAAGGAACGGCAATGCTTCCAATGTATACCGAGAGATCGCATTCTCCGAGTTTCGGGCATTACTAGATCCTACATTCAACATGGCCTGTAAATGGAACCATTCTTTCAAATCCCATCCTACATTGATAAACGCATTCAACTGACGTTTATAAGTCTCCAACATAATACCCTGATTATCTTTGTAACTTACATTCGCCACAGCGGTCAGCTTATCGCTTCCTCCGGAGAAACTAAGTGAATGCTGATGAGAAAAAGCCGTACGGGTCACGGCATCCTGCCAGTCCGTATCATATTTCGGAGTCCCGTCCGGATTGAACAGGTCATTCTTATGCGTAAACATATTGCTCGGATCTAGATGGGGAGCGATACGTCCCGGTTGAGCCTCATAAGCACGCTTGAATACATCCAAAGCCTCTTCCGCATTTAAGACATCGACTTTACGAGCTAACGTTCCGGCAGACAAAACGGTATTATACGAGATATTCGTTGTATTTTTCTTACCTTCCTTCGTTGTTATCACCACAACACCATTCGCACCTCTCGCACCATAAATAGAAGAGGAAGTAGCGTCTTTCAAGATATCGATAGACTGGACAATATTCGGATCAATCTGGTCCGGATCCACGCCAACCACACCATCGACCACATATAGCGGTGTATTGGAAGAATTCAAAGAACCGATACCACGGATTTTTATCGCAGGGCTACCACCCGGCGCACCAGAATTCAAAGCGATATTAACACCCGCTACCTTTCCGGCCAATCCTTGGAATACGTTCGTGGCATTCGGACGCTCCAATAACTTCTCCGAGTCTACGGAACCCACTGAAGTTGACAAGTTTCGTTTCAACATCGTACCATATCCAACGACAACGACCTCTTCAAGCGCTTTATAATCCTCGGCCAACTTCACGTTAAACAGTGTACGATTCCCGACCTCGATCTCTTGCTCCGCATAGCCGATATAGGAAAATGACAGGATATCGTTATTAGCCGCATCCAAGCTAAACTTTCCATCCAGATCCGTAACCGTACCGACCGTCGTACCCTTAATCACGACATTGGCCCCGATAACCGGTATGCCATCCGGATCCGTAACGGTACCGGAGATCTTTTTCTTTTGTTGCTGTACGGCGTCTTTCTTCAAGATCGTGATGTGCTTACCTGATATGCGGTAGGTCAAGTTCGTGTTTTTCAACAACTCATTCAACACGTCGGTAACTTGGCGATTCTTCACCTGTATATCCACCTGCTTACTATTATCGATATCCTCGCTCTTATAGAAAAACATGAACTCGGTCTGTTTCTCAATCTCCGAGACGACATCATAGAACGTCCCGCTCTTTACTTCTACCGTAACTTGAGCTTTTTGCGCATAGGTATCCGCCGAGACATGCAATATACCCAGTATTAAAAAAAGCAATGTGATCTTCATGATTGATTTAAATTTTTTAGGTAATAGATCATCACTATTCCAAACTTTTTCCATAAATTTGTAAATGTTTTTTTATTAAGGACTTACCTTGATCGCACGGTTTCAGCGGACTGGCGAGAAAGGTGATTCATAAATTAAGAACGAATAAGGATCGGGGGTGAGTGGTGTCAGTCCCGATTCTTTTTTTGTGATCAAGTATTTGTCATAGGCAATTCCAATGTTTAAGGTTATACATCTATTATTTTGTTATTTGCTTCTCGCCGATATCAGAATATCTTTTCCGTCTTTCATGAAAGTGAATTGTTTCTCCGAGTTAATAATATCCAACACCTCTTGTATACCTTGATCCAAAGAGAAGGTTCCCGTGTAGCGGATGTTCCGCAGACTGTCATGCGCCAAGCGGATATTTACCCCATAGTAATTCTCCAGACGTTTTACGATAGAGACTAAGGTCTCATCCTTGAAACGATATTTCCCTCCTACCCAAGCGTTCGAGATCGAGGCATCTGTCTCTGACAAGAAAATAGAGCCGGTCCGGTTATCCGACCGGGCTTGTTGATTCGGCTTTAGCTTCATGCTACTCATTTTCCGTCCTTGAGCGTCAAAAGATTCCAACAGGATACTACCACTTAATAAGGTGGTGACGCTAAAGCGATCATCGTTGAAAGCCTGTATATTGAATGAGGTTCCGAGTACCGTGATTTGTTGGTTCTTTAGTTTTACGACGAAAGGTTTCGACTGATTCTTCGCAACCTCGAAATAGGCCTCACCCTCCAGATGAACCACACGCTCATCTCCATTAAAAGAGGTGGGGTATTTAAAACGGGTGGAGGCATTGAGTATGATCTTACTGCCGTCGGATAGCAATAGCGTGTTCGCACGTCCGCCTTTTTCCACTACGATCTCGTTATATTCCATATCGTCGGCATATAAACGATTGCTTATCCATTGATTCATACCCACACCTACTCCCATAGCGATTACGATAATCGCCGCATATCTCAAGAATGAAAGCCAGAATTGTTTGCCAAGGACCTTGGATTTCACAGATACGCCAGAGATCACATCCAGCTTTCCAGCCATTCGCTCCCAACTACGCTCCACGGAATAATGGTTCAAGAACGCCACTTCTTTCCGAGTGTCAAAAAGCCCCTTAAGCTCAAAGAAGTGGGCTTTATTAGCGTCACTCTCATGAATCCAAGCATCCAACACCCGAAGTTCATCCTCTTGAATCTCGTTCTGCAAATAGCGTATGATCAGTTCTTCTATCGAATTATTAGATTCCATTTTCTGTTTCATTTATAATATATACGACCGGTTTCCTCTTTTTACTTACGTATTCTACCGTATTTTCATCTAAAAAATAAAACCAGTGCCAGAAGTGCCAACACATTCCGTATGATCTTCAATCCTTTATAGAGTTGTGCCTCTACCGTACGTTGAGAGATATTTAGCATTCCTGCGATCTCCACTGATTTCTTCCCGTCCACATAAGCCAACGTAAAAACCTCTCGGCATCTGTCCGGTAACTTGGCTATTTCTCGGTAAACGGAGTCCAGACGCTCTTTCTCCAGCTCCGCCGCATCCGACTGATTATAATAACCTATCTCCTCTATCTTTAGTCTACGAGCAACCTCATCCGCATAAGTCATTTCTATTGATTTATGCTTTAGGTAATCGAGGCAAGCATTTTGAACGGAACGGAATAGGTATGTCTTCAAGCCTTCTTCCACGGAATAAATCTCTTTCTTTTGCCAGATCTTGATGAATATATCATGCACTAAATCTTCCGCCGTATCGCTATCCACATATTTCGAGGCATAAAAGATCAGTCTGGGGGCATTCTCCAGATATAATAATTTAAATTTATCTAACTCATGGTTCTTAATAATATAGTCTTTCATGCTCAATGTGGACATTTCTTGTATTATATTAGACAATTCAAGGCTTCTCCTTTATCTATATACGATCATAGAAACAGATCTACTTACGCCCACACGAAAAAATAACACAAAAACAAAAAGCCCTATCCGAACTTAATCAGATAGGGCTTTCATATTATTCTATCGCTAGATATTATCTCAACGGGATATATTGTACAAACGCCTCGATCGCCTCATAAGAAGCCAAACCTAATTGACGATACAACTCCGCGGTAGCACGGTTGCGATCTTCGGCACGCTGCCAGAACAAACGCTCGTCGTCACCCAGATACGGAGCGCTCTCGGCCTGCGATTGATGCTTCAAGATAGCGTTACGTTTGAAGCGCAACTCCTCCGGACTGATAGGTACGGCCATCTCGATATGGTCCATTTCCCATTCTGCCCACGCGCCGCGATACATCCATACACGGCAGTTCTTCATCCATTCCTCGTCTTTCACCTCGTCGATAGCGGCCAGTACGGCATCCAGACAAACCTTGTGGGTTCCGTGCGGGTCAGCCAAGTCACCGGCGACAAACATTTGATCCGGCTTGATCTCGAGCAACAGGGCCTTTACGATATCCTTGTCGACCTCACTCAAATCATTCTTTTTCACTAATCCGGTCTCGTAGAACGGAAGATCCAAGAAATGAACATGATCGTCCTTCACGCCCGAGTAGCGGCAACCGTGACGGGCCTCCTCCCGACGGATCGTTCCTTTCATAAAGAGGACATCCTTCCGCTCCGGCTCGCCGTTCTCCACCTTCTCGTAACGCAGGTAGTTGATGATCTCGTTCGCCTTATCCTTCACGGCCGAGTCGGGAGAGTATTTCTCACATACATCACGCAAATACTCGCAATAACGGATTACCTCCTCGTCGCCTACGGCAATATTACCGGAAGTCTCGTAAGCCACATGCACATCATGATGCTGGTCGCACAAACGACGCAAGGTTCCGCCCATGGAGATCACGTCATCATCCGGGTGCGGACTGAATACGATCACTTTCTTCGGATACGGGTTAGCACGCTCCGGACGATTGGAATCGTCGGCGTTCGGCTTGCCACCCGGCCATCCAGTAATCGTATGCTGGATATCGTTGAATATCTTGATATTTACGTTGTAAGCGGAACCATATAACGCCAATAGCTCACCCAATCCGTGCTCGCTATAATCCTTGTTTGTCAATTTCAAGATCGGTTTGTCCGTCAACTGACACAACCAAACGATCGCACGGCGGATCAACTTATTATCCCACTCGCAGCTAGTCACCAACCAAGGATGACTGATACGAGTCAAGTCATAAGCGGCGGAAAGATCGATCACGACCTTGGCGTTCGGATGATTCTGCAAATAGCTGGAAGGAACGGCATCGCTAACCTTGCCCTCAACGGTCTTAGCGACAATGCTAGCCTTATCCTCGCCCCAAGCCATCAAGATCACGCTGCGGGCGTTCATCATCGTAGAGATACCCATCGTGATGATACCTGCCGGGACATTCTCCTGCGAAGGGAACGTACGGGCAGCCTCTTTGCGGGAAGCGCCTTCCAACAAGACCATACGGGTACGCGAGCTGATCGTCGTTCCACCCACGTTGAACATGATATTGCTGGAGTTACCGATACCTAGCAACATGCAATCGATACCTCCCACGGATTGGATCGTCTCCTCATACTGGCGACAGAAATCTAGGATAGCGTCTTTCGGCATGCTTCCGTCCGGGCAATAGATATTCGCAGGATCGATATCGACCTGATCGAATAACTCCTCTTTTAGGCGAGCCAGATTTCCGGCGCTGGGATTAGCCAATGGATAGAACTCATATTCCACGAAAGCAATCACATTGCGGAAACTTAATTTCTCCTCTTTATGCATACGGATCAACTCCTTGTAAACGCTTAGCGGAGAACGTCCGCCGGGTAAAGCGATCACGAAGGGCTTACCAATATCTTGTTTTTTACGGATTTGTGTTGCTATCTCTTTAGCGATAGCGAAAGAACCTTCCTCGGCCGATTCGTAAATGTTTGTCGGAATCTTTTCCAAACGAGTTAAAACTGAATGCTCGAAAGCATTTTCCGGGCGATAATACCGCAACGGTATACGCGTCAGAGTAATTTGAGAACTAAGGTTCGTTTTCATGTTTAATTATTGATTTAGTATTACAATCTTACTTGAATCACAAATATATGAAATAAGTACTGATTTCGCCATACGTTGATAGAACAAATTTATTAGCCGAAAGGTTTGATCTATATCGCCTAAAAATAAAAAAGGACCGTCCCGGCCAGCCAAGACAGCCCCTCTCTTTATTATTAACGTGTTTAGACCAATGTATTTGTCTCCGGAACTAAGTTTCCCATGCTCCATACCGCACGCACGTTCAACTTACGATCCAAGATCACGATATCCGCATCCTTCCCTCTTTGCAAGGTTCCGGTGCGATCGCTTACCCCCATCAGGCGGGCCGGAGTCTCGGAAGCCATACGGACTGCATCGGCCAAAGGAATGTCAGCCTTCTGCACCATCGTACGTACCAATACGTCCATCGTAGCGATACTTCCAACCAATGAGGAGTGATCCGCCAACTTGCATACGCCATCCTCAATGATAATGCGGGGATCGGATAAAGGCTTACCCTCGTTGGCGGCGCAAGAAAGAGCGTCCGTAACCAAGCAAGTACGTTCCACTCCTTTCAGCTTATAGACCAATCGGAGGATCGTAGAGGGTAAATGACGCCCATCAGCGATCACCTCTACCGTCATATCGTCCATCAAGAAAACACTTTCCACCGTTCCCTCGTATTTATATTCCCGACGCTTATGGAAGCCCGGCATAGCGTTATAGAAATGGGCCGCATGCGTGAAACCGGCGTTGTAAGCGGTCTTAATATCATCAAACTCCGCTTCCGTATGCGAGATAGCGGGCAGGATTCCCCTCGACTTCAAGTATTGGGCGAACTCAAGCGTACCCGGTATCTCCGGGCTGGAATCCCAACGCTTGATGCAATCCGTACGTTCCAATATCTCTTTATACTCTTTCGGGTCGGCGGGATTCTCCTTATCGATAAATAAACTCGCCGCCATCTTCGGATTCAAATACGGTCCCTCAATGTGCAATCCTAAGATAGGACCGTCTTTTTTCCTCATCATCTCCTCGCATACAGTTACCGCCTTATCGATCACCCCGATTTCCGGAGCCAGCACGGTAGGGAATATCGTCGTGGCCCCATGCTTCTGATGGGCAGCTACCGCACCGTGGAAAGCCTCTTCCGTACATTCGGAGAAGTCGAAGCCCCCACCGCCATGGATATTCATCGCCACGAAACCGGGGACGATAGACATTCCTTTCGCGTCCACCACCTTAGCGCCAATCACCGCTAAATCGCTATTTGTAACCTCTAAGATCTTCCCGTCGCTAATCAATACGGAACCATCCTTCATCCATCCTTGCGGCGTAAGGATATGGCCATTTATAATCTGTGTCAACATAATCGTTCTTGTTTAGAATAGTTTATTCGTACCTTCAACCAACTTACCCATCGCCCAAACCGCACGGACATTCAAGTCACGGTCCAACAAGACGATATCGGCGTCTTTGCCCCGCTGCAAGGTTCCCTTGCGATCGGATACGCCCATGATACGGGCGGGAGTCTCCGAGGCCATACGCACGGCATCCTCCAAGGGAATCTCTGCCTTTTGCACCATCGTACGGATCAAGCGGTCCATCGTGGCGACACTACCCGCCAAGGCCGAGCGGTCGGCCAACTTACACACGCCATCCTCGATGATGACACGGGGATCGAAAGCGACTTGGCTATCACTGGCAGCGCAAGCCAAGGCATCCGTGATCAGACAAGTGCGTTCCACACCTTTTATCTTATAGACCAGACGAAGGATCGTAGGCGGCACATGGATACCATCCGCAACGACCTCGACGGTCATATCATCGAGCAGATAGATACTTTCCACCGTTCCCTCATACTTATACTCGCGGCGTTTATGGAAGCCCGGCATGGCGTTATAGAAATGGGTGGCGTGGGTATAACCTACCTCATAAGCGGTCAAGATATCCTCAAACTCGGCTTGGGTATGCCCTACCGAGGCGAGTACGCCTTTCGAGGTGATATATTTACCGAACTGCATCGCTCCCGGAAGTTCCGGAGCGGCGTCCCAGCGCTTGATGCAATGCGTTTCCTCCAACAGAGGGATATATTCCTCGGGATCGGGATTCTTGATGTTCTCCGGGATTTGGCCACCGGCCATTTTCATGTTGAAATAATGTCCTTCTAAGTGAAGCCCCAGAACCGGGCTATCTTTCTCGGCCATCAGTTTCTCGGTGGTCTCGACGGCGGCACGGATCATCGGGATGGTAGAAGAGGATAAAGTGGGGAAGATACTCGTCGTACCGTGTTTCATGTGCGTGGCTACTGCCGCACGGAAAGCGTCCTCGGTGCCTTCCATAAAATCACGGCCTCCACCTCCATGCACGTGAATTTCCACACCCCCGGGGACAATATACATACCTTTGGCGTCTATCAAGGTTGCCCCTACTACCGCTAAGTCGCAGTTTGTTACTTCTAAAATCTTACTGTCGCTGATCAATACCGACCCGTCTTTCAGCCAGCCTTGCGGGGTAAGAATCTTTCCATTAATGATCTGAGTTAACATGATATGAGTTTTAAGCTTTCGCGTTTCTTTGGATAGCAAAGTTAAGGACTTTCTTTTTAAAACGAGTAAGCTATTAAAGGTTATTTTCAAGGAATAATCAAAATGACACTTTGTAATCCGAACCTCCGGAGAACCGAATATTCCGGGCCTAAGTACTGCTCGCCTCCAAATCCGAAAGAAAATTTCAGCAAACAACTAATAGCCAACTCTATACCCGAAAATAGCCTTTTATTCTAACGAAATCAATTCATCCTAATTCATATCAAAGGGAAAGATTGGTATCATTTATAGGGTTACAATAGGGGTCTAGCAGGGTAAGAATGCCTATTCACGAGTAGTCATAACCCTATTCTTGAGTAGTCACGATGCCCAACGGCGGCATACGCATCGGCCGATGGCAGTACTGGCGTAGCCCAACGCAGCCTATCACGCATGAGAAAAGGGATATTATCCCCTTTAAAAGCCAGCTCTCGTACTCTCCCTTCCGCTATTTTACGTCATCAATGGCAAGCGCTTATCACGAAAACAGGAGTATTTGGATCAAAAAGATCAGATAAGCAGCCTTTCACTGACTAGCAGCCTTTTCATGAATCCTGTGTATTCAGCTCTTCCAACTCCATTGTCCGTTCGGTCCATAGATCCATCGCATCGGAAAGTTCTTTTTTTAGGGCAGAATATTCACCGTAGAGAGAAGCGTCGGAGGCACCTTCCGGCGTAGCCAGCTTCGCCTCGATAACGGCAATGCCATTCTCAAGCTCCGAGATACGGGCCTCGGCCTCGGCAACTGCTTTCTCCGCTTTCTTAATCGCTTTACTCAGTTCCTTCCTTGCCTCATAGGAGAGCTTATTTTGAGATACCTGAGCCTCACCGGTACCGGATGTGGAAGTGCTCGTCCCGGTAGAACGTTCCAATTCACGCAAGCTATCCATTTTCTTATGCTCCAAGAAATTATAGATGCCGCCTAAGTGCTCGACGACTTTCTGGTTACCGAACTCATAGACCTTATTAACTAGGCCATCCAAGAACTCACGGTCGTGAGAAACCACGATCACCGTGCCGTCGAATTCTTTCAAGGCATCTTTCAGCACGTCTTTCGAACGCATATCCAAGTGGTTCGTCGGCTCATCGAGAATCAGCAGGTTAACTGGTTCCAATAACAAGCGGATCATCGCCAAACGGGTACGCTCGCCACCCGACAGGACTTTCACCTTCTTATCGGAAGCCTCGCCGCCAAACATGAAAGCGCCTAGGATATCCCGTATCTTCAAGCGGATATCTCCTTGGGCTACGTAATCGATCGTATCGAAAACGGTAAGATTCTCGTTCAATAGTTGCGCTTGGTTCTGGGCGAAGTAACCGATCTTCACGTTATGACCTAATTGGAGCTTTCCGGTGAAATCGGCAATCTCTCCCATGATACATTTCACCAAGGTAGATTTACCCTCGCCGTTCTTTCCGACGAAAGCTACTTTATCGCCCCGGTTGATCGTCAAGGTCACATGGTCGAAGATCAGATGATCGCCATAACGCTTCGCCACCTCCTCACAAATCACCGGATAGGAGCCGGAACGGGGAGCAGGCGGGAATTTCAGCCGCAGCATGGCTGTATCCACATCGTCTACCTCGATACGTTCCACCTTCTCCAATTGCTTGATGCGGGATTGTACTTGTACGGACTTCGTGGCTTTATAACGAAAACGCTCGATAAACGCCTCGGTATCGGCCAATTTCTTTTGTTGGTTCTCATAAGCGCGCTGTTGCTGCTCACGGCGTTCTTGGCGAAGTACGACGTACTCCGAATATTTCACTTTATAATCGTAGACCTTGCCTAATTCGATCTCCAAGGTGCGGAAAGTCGTATTATCAATAAAGGCACGGTCGTGCGATACTAAGATCACGGCGTTGGCACGGGTAGCGATAAAGTTCTCCAGCCATTGGATGGATTCTATATCCAGATGATTCGTCGGCTCGTCCAGCAACAACACGTCCGGTTGCCGGAGTAAAAGCTTTGCCAGCTCGATACGCATACGCCAGCCTCCACTGAACTCAGACGTCGGGCGGTCGAAATCGCTACGGCTAAAGCCTAATCCGACCAATGTACGCTCCAACTCCGCATGGTAGTTGTTTCCTCCCATCATCTGGAAATGCTCGGATAGATACGTGACACGATCGATCAGCTTTTGATAGCTCTCGGAGTCATAATCCGTACGCTCCGCCAATTGGGTATTCAAGCGGTTGATCTCCTCCTCCATCTCATGGATATGCTCGAAAGCGCATTCCGCCTCCTCCCGCACCGTACGGGTATCAACTAATTGCATGTGCTGGGGCAAATACCCGATCGTAACATCTTTCGGTACACTAACAGTTCCGGAAGTGGGCGATTGCAGGCCTGCGAATATTTTCAACATTGTAGATTTACCCGCACCGTTCTTGCCCACCAAGGCGATACGGTCCTTCTTGTTTACCACAAATGAAATGTCATCAAAAAGCGTGAAACCGCCAAACTCCACTGTTAGTCCTTCAACCGAAATCATACTGTCTCTTTAATTTATGACCACAAAGATACAACAGTTCAAGGTTTACTCACAAACTTTTCAATTAATATCAGCACATCCTTATGCAACGGAAGGGCCGGATCGATATAGGTAGCCATCTGTTTTTGCTGATCCATCGTATCGCAAGTCTTCATCAGATGGTTCATATCCCCGATCAAATGGTAATCGGCCGAAGGCTGGGCTTGCTTCAGGAGTTCCGCGTCTTTTACGGATACTTGTATATCCTTATCCCCTTGCAAGATCAACACCGGGGCTTTTAGTTTCTTGATGATTTCCTGCGGATTATACGTATACCATGAGATCATATAAGGCTGTACCGACGAACGGAACAAGGATTGTAAGCCGATCGGCACGTCCGGTACGAGCTTCCCTTCCTTCAAGGACGCATTTATCGACTTTACCATGTCCCGGATCACTTCCGGCTGACCCTCCATTTGCTCCTCCACGATCTCATAGGCCGGACGCCCCGCACCCGCCACCGAAATGTATCCTTTCACTTTCGGGTTATCCACCGAAGCCGCCATACCGACCAACGCTCCCTCGCTATGCCCCAACACATAGATTCCGGAGATACGTTTATCCCGGCTCAAATAATCGATCCAGCCTCGTGCGTCCTTGATCCCGTCCTCGAAACGCATGGAATACTCATCCTTTCCCGCTGAGGCGCTGGAGGCGATACCCCGTTTATCATACCGCAAGGAAGCGATACCTTTTCCCGCTAGCCCTTCCGCCAAGTATTTAAGGGAGTTATTCTTACCCGGCAAGGCGGCGGAGTTCCCGTCCATATCCGTAGGGCCGGAACCGGGTATAATCAATACCACAGGATAACCGGACTCCTGATTGGGAGTTACCATCTTCCCTTTTAATGCCCCGGTAGACGTATTTAACACCACCGAACGCTCGTTCAACCGTACAGGCAACTGCGGCAAACAAGACAAGGATACGAGAAGAAAGCAGGCAAAAACTATCAGTTTCTTTTTCATAACGGAATCAATTTATATACTTAAGCACATGAGACATACAATCTCAATATTCGCCAAATGTAACTAAAAAAGGGGAGAACCTCTCGGCCTTCCCCCCCTTTTTATCTAACATCTCATAGGAAACTAATACCCCGGATTCTGTTTCAAGTTTGGATTCTTATCCATGCTTGTTTGAGGAATCGGCAAGTAACGGTTACGAGAAGAGAACTGACGAGTCTCAATAACAGCCGTACCCGTGATTTCCGCACGTTTAGTAGGCTCAGACTCCCCATAATTAATCGTTCCTGTAACACGTAACAAATCACCATTCATGACTTTCTCGGCAAGCATCTTTCCATCTTCCTGCCAACGGACGATGTCCGCACGGCGCAAGCCTTCGCCGGCCAACTCTACCGTACGCTCACGACGGATCAATTCACGAAGTTTATCCTTCGTCCCATATTTAGCCTTATCCACTTCCCCCATTCCTACACGCTGGCGGATCTGGTTCAAATAACCATAGATCTCATCAGAAGGACCGCTCAGCTCATTCGCGGCCTCCGCATACGTCAATAGAACCTCCGCATAACGGAATACGATCGGACAAGCTCCCGAACTCCAAACATCTCCATATTGATCCATCGGATCCAAGTATTTCGCCCAAGTCAAAGCACTCTTGGAAGCATTATCTGTATAAGTCGGGAAGTTCTTGTTGACAGTACCATCAGGAAGTTTCTCATCCAAAGTATTCAAGACATCACCTCTCCAGTCACGTCCCGGATATAAAATGGTCATGGCCATACGAGGGTCGCGATTTGCGAACGGATGCTTTGCGTCATAAGTCTTCGACTCTTCTTTCGTCAATCCATCGGACATTTCATACATATCCACCAAATTCTGGGTCGGGACGATAGAAGACCAACCTTGGTCTACATTATTATACATTTGCCCGATGGTTCCCAATCCATCCAACGTCTCAATATTCTGATCCGCTAGGATTATCTCTTTAGAATCCACTCCCGATACCTTGAAAAGATTTGCATAATCCGGATCCAACTCATACTGCTTCAAATCAATGATTGCCTTAGCCGCGTCTTTTGCCTTTTGCCAATCACCATAATACAAAGCCTCACGCATCTTGATAGCTAAAACAGCACCTTTAGCGATATAGCCACGAGCCTCCGGAGCCTCCGCGATCCCAGCTAAGGCCTCGTCTAAATCCTTAGCTATATAATCGCGTACCTCTTGTTCCGTATTGCGTTCCACTTTAGCCTCGTCCGCACTTGAATAAGAGCTAATAATAGGCACACCACCATACCACCAATTCATCAAGAAATACTTATAAGCACGGATCGCTTTAGCTTGAGCCACATAATTAGCTTTTACAGCGTCACTAGAAAACGTCACCTTGTCTACATTCTCCAAGAATGTATTCGCCTTACGAATCGACTTGTAATCATAAAGGATCTGCCCAGGATTAGAACTAGACAATGACCCATCCCCCCACGGGCGGAATCCTTCCCAAGGGAAATTATTATAGCCTATATCTGAGCCACAATCCAGATAAAGCAACGTATTTCCATCTAGCAAATCCTTATAACAGCCTACTATGAAGCCCTTCGCATCCGCCTCTGTCTGCCATGTGGTAGAAGGAGCCAACTGATCCTTAGGCACCGTATCCAGAAAATCCGAACACGAAGTAGATAACGCAGCCATACCAGCCGCCAACATATATATTGATAATCGTTTCATAAAATCTTCTATTTAAATGGTCTTAACTAATTAGAATGTCACATTTACGCCAAAAGAATTTGTCATCACTAATGGGTAGCTAGACAAACGGGAACTAACAGTCTCCGGGTCTACGTTCAATGGCATAGAATCTATCGTAAACAAATTCTCCGCAGAATAATAAACACGTACATTCGACAAACCGATAGCGTTCAGCACACTCTTTGGAAGCGTATATCCCAATTGCAATGTCTTCAGACGCAGGTAACTGGTATTAATTACCCAGAAATCAGACATCACGTTAGAAGCCTCACTCGGAGATTTTCTAGACTCCGCTACACGCGGCATACTTGCATTGGTATTTTCCGGTGTCCAGCTATCCAGCCATGCAGTAGAAGGATGTCCGGCACTACCCGAGAACTCACCAAACGCTTCTTTCGTAAACGCACGGCCTACATTAGCCGCACCGGTGAAGTTCAAAGTCAAGTCAAATGCTTTATAGCCTACATTCAAGTTCAAACCAAATGTAACAACTGGATTGATAGTCTTAGACAATACACGGTCATCCGCATCCAGCCTTCCATCTCCATTCGTATCTACATAACGTAAATCACCGGCTTGGAAATCCTGTCCGAACGGGTAGCCGTCTTTTCCTTTATAGGTATCCATCCATTGCTGTGCCTCCGCATCAGATTGGAAAAAGCCATCAGCCTTATATACATAGTAAGAATCGATTGGCTTTCCAACAAAACGCCACAAATCACCGTCATCAGGATTTGTCATACGGTCTACACCTCCTAAATCCTCGATCTTGTTCTTATTATAGGCCATATTTCCCATCACATTCAATGACCAGTCATTCCACTTATTGTTATAACCTAGCTGTACCTCGACACCTCGGTTACGCATAGAACCCACGTTGTCGAAATAAGGATCCAAGCCAAACTCAGTCGGGACCGGTACCTCCATGATGATATCCGTAGTCTTGCGATCATAGTAATCAAACGTGAAAGTCACATGATTAATAACCGCATCCAAGCCAATACCCCAAGTCGTAGATTTCTCCCATGACAAATCCTCGATACGATAGGCTTTCTGATAATATCCCGTCGTCAAGTTGCCTCCCATAGGATAATTACCATCCAAATTATAAGTCTGCATCCAAGGATAATATTGATTCTCCCAAGGATTCGATTTATTTAAGGCGTCTTGATTACCTAACATACCCCAAGAAGCACGAATCTTCAAACTGCTCAACCAATCATGCGTACTTTCCATAAACTCCTCCTCGCTGATACGCCAAGCACCGGAGAAAGAAGGGAAATATCCCCAACGATGTCCCGGAGCAAAACGAGAGGAAGCATCCGCACGGAAGTTTGCCTCTAATAAATATTTTCCCGCAAAATCATAATTAATACGCCCAAAATAGGAAAGCATGGCAAGCTCTCGGCTCAAACCATCATTTGTTTGTGTAGAAGCCCCACCGGCATCCATATCATTCAGGCTATTACTCGGGAAATTATTCCTCTGCATCTGATTCTTGCTAACCTCATACTTCTCCGCATGATAACCTACCATCACTTTCAAGCCATGCTGACCAAAGTTCTTGCTGTAATTCAGCAAAGCATCGAAATTATAACGTTTCCAATTCACGAAACGTTCAACCAAGGAAGTGGTACGAGACGCAGATGCCGGATCATCCGGTATGCTCAGGACTCGCTCCGTATGACGTTGGTCCTCGTTCACGTAGGCACCCGTCACAGTAGCCTTCAGCCCATCAATAATATCATAATCAACAGAAAGTGCCCCCGTAAAATTCTGGTTACAATTATCCACCGTCTGCCCGGAATCCAACCATGCGATAGGGTTACCATCGTTAGTTTGTCCGTATTTGCCATCCTTATCCTTGACAGGGATCATCGGGCTAATAATATTCAATTGACGGATAATCTGGTCGGAAGAACCACCATAATAGCTAGCATTCGGATCCGAGAAGTCATTCTTGATAAAAGACATGTTCATCCGAACAGCCAGTTTCTTCGTCAACTGCATATCCAGATTCGTACGTCCGTTAAACTGTTTACGATCTGAGTTAGGAAGGATACCCGTCTGCCCTAAATATCCGGCCGAAGCCATATACTTCACGTTCTCCGCACCTCCTGTAATACTAACATTGTGCTTATGCAACAAACCTGTCCGATAAGCCTCATCATTCCAGTCCGTATTAGGATGTCCGTAAGGATCAGAGCCATCCTCAAACATCCGGATGTCCTCGTCACTATAACGTCCCGGCTCGAAACGATTCCACAAACGTGCGTAATCGGCTGAGCTGACACGATCAATCATGGAAGTAGCTTTCGAGGCACCCACATATCCGTTATAAGAGATACGAGGAGCACCCGTCTTACCACGTTTTGTCGTGATCAAGATAACACCATTAGAAGCCTTCGAACCGTAAATAGCGGCGGAAGAAGCGTCTTTCAATACAGAAATACTCTCAATATCATTCGGATCGATATCATTCATGGAGCCACTCTCGATACCATCGATCAAGATATATGGGCTGGCAGAGTTCAAAGTACCGACACCACGGATACGGATCGTACTACCATCCTGTCCTGGACGGCCTTGACCCGAGGTAACGGTTACACCCGGCATCATACCTTGAAGACCGGAAGACACGTTGGAGATAGGACGGCTTGTCAACTCCTTGCTATCCAATTGGGCTACCGCTCCCGACAAGTTCGCCTTCTGTTGCGTACCATAACCGACAACGATCACCTCATCTAATTTCTGGGTATCTTCCTGCAAGGATACATTGATGGAAGGCTCTCCATTATATTTGAATTCTTGAGTTAGATAACCGATAAAGGATACTTGGATCACATCCCCTTTCTTCACATCCAACACGAAATTACCATTCATGTCGGTTACAGTACCATTCGTAGTACCTTTTACAACTATTGACGCTCCAGCCACAGGGCCAAAACTGTCACTAACCGTTCCCTTCAAACTACCTTCTTGCTGGGAAATACCTACCCTCGGAATTATCGCCGCACGATCAGAAGCATGAACCACACCTCCGGAACAAAACGCTGCAGACAATAGAACAAAACTGACAGGTCTTACAATTTTCAACATAAGAATCGTTTTTTGTTTATTAAATAGCTGTTACTATTATAAGACTTAAGGCATACTATTTTAGATCTCGTTTCTTATAATATTCACTCTTCTAAATCATTAATGTATAATTATAAATCCTCGGTTAACTACCATGAAAGCACTTCTTCATCGTTCTGGCGGAACTTATAATCATTAGACGCAGCAAATATAGCACTATTTTTAATTATAAAACAAAAAAGACTAATTTTTCGCATACGAATCTAAAACGACACCACCTAATTATTAAAATATTTAACAAACAATCTTTTCAACCATAATCTTTTTTAGTATGGAGCTATGGACCTCAAAGAGGTATATGGTTTGAAATTCAAACATGAAGTTAGTGTATATGAGTAATAAACGGAGTTCCGCCAGAACTACGTACTTATAGAAGCCTGATTAATATTAAGGCACTTATTCCATTTATTCCTTTATAACCACTATTTATCATGAAAAAGTTGTTATCTTCGTCCCTTGTAATAACTAATTATTAAATTATGAAAAAGAAAAGCTTAACTTTATTACTAGCGACTACGGTGGCAAGCAGTATCCTATTTTCGTCCTGTATAGGATCTTTTGGTTTAACAAACAAACTTTTAACGTGGAATAGAAGCATCGACAGTAAGTTTGTTAATGAGCTAGTGTTCATTGCTTTCTGGATTGTCCCGGTTTACGAAATTTCCGCTTTGGCTGATGTCCTTGTGATCAACTCTATCGAATTTTGGAGCGGAAGTAATCCTGTAGCAGATGTAGGTAACGTTAAAACAATCGATGGTAAAGACGGCGTTTATACCGTAGAAACAAAAGTTGACGGATACCATATCCAAAAGGAAGGCGACGAGAAAGCGCTTGACTTAGTTTTCAACGAAGCAGATCAAAGCTGGAATGTAGAGGCTGACGGTGAAAGCACAAAATTGTTAAAATTCAATGGCAATGACGAAGTTGTCATGTACCTACCGGACGGAAAAGAAATGAATGTCGAGTTAAGCCAATCTGGGGTTTTAGCATTCCAGCAAGTAGCTAACGGATATTCTTACTATGCAGCTAAATAATTGAAAATTGAGAATTGAAAATTACGTAGAGTCACTTCTAATTTTCAATTCTCAATTCCCCAGTGCTAATCTAAATAAAATACGATGAATATGAACTCTATCAAAAAAATGATGCTTTCCGGAGCATTAGGTTGCCTTATTTCCGGAATGGCTTATGCGGGCGGTTCTTCACCCCAACCTGCAAAACCTTATTGGCAAGACATCCAAGTGGTAGCCGTAAACAAGGAAAAAACCAGAAGCTCTTTCATGAGTTATGCGGACCGGGAAACCGCCCTCACCTCTCGATTTGAGAAAAGCCCGTACTATTCCCTATTAAACGGTACTTGGAAATTTTTCTTTGTCGACTCTTACAAAGATCTTCCTCAAAATATCACAGATCCTTCCGTTAATACCTCTTCATGGGATGATATAACCGTTCCCGGAAACTGGGAAGTACAAGGGCATGGCGTAGCCATTTATACGAATCATGGTTACGAATTTAAACCAAGAAATCCCCAACCTCCGTTATTGCCGGAAGCGAATCCGGTTGGCGTATACCGCAGAGACATCGAGATACCCGCAAGTTGGGATAACCGGGATATTTATTTACACATCGGCGGAGCTAAATCCGGCCTTTACGTATATTTAAACGGGAAAGAAGTGGGTTATAGCGAGGATTCCAAAAATCCCGCCGAGTTCCTGATCAATAAATACCTGCAACCCGGAAAGAATGTGCTTACATTAAAGATATTCCGTTGGAGCACCGGTTCTTATTTGGAATGTCAGGATTTCTGGAGAATGAGCGGTATCGAACGTGACGTATTCCTTTGGTCTCAACCCAAGGCCAGTATTCAAGATTTCCGTGTCGTCTCAACTTTGGACGATACGTATACGAATGGAATCTTCAAACTGGCGGTAGACTTAAAGAATCATACCCAAGAAACAAAAAACTTAAATGTCGGATATGAGCTTTTGGACGCAAAAGGTAATCTTATGGTCTCCGAGGCTAATGATATATGGGTAAGTCCTGCAAGTCCTCAAACAGCATCTTTTGAGTATGATTTAAAGAACGTAGCCCCTTGGAGTGCCGAGCACCCGAATCTATACAAATTATTGATGACGATAAAAGAAGAGGGTAAGGTAATCGAGGTAGTTCCATTCAACGTTGGTTTCCGCCGGTTCGAGATGAAGCAAATCGACCAAGTAGCGGAAAACGGAAAACCTTATACGGTCTTATTATTCAACGGACAACCGGTGAAGTTCAAGGGAGTCAATATCCATGAGCATAACCCGGAAACCGGACATTACGTTACCGAGGAACTCATGCGTAAGGATTTCGAGCTGATGAAGCAAAACAATATCAACGCTGTCCGCCTATGCCACTATCCGCAAGACCGTAAATTCTATGAACTCTGCGACGAATACGGATTGTATGTTTACGATGAGGCGAATATCGAGTCTCACGGTATGTATTACAGCCTGAAAAAAGGCGGCACTTTGGGTAATAATCCGGAATGGCTGATCCCGCATATGGACCGTACGATGAATATGTACGAACGAAACAAGAATTATCCGAGCGTTACTTTCTGGTCACTCGGAAACGAGGCTGGAAACGGATACAACTTCTATCAAACTTATTTATATCTGAAAGACAAGGAAATAAATAGCATGAATCGTCCGGTGAACTACGAACGTGCTCTTTGGGAATGGAATACGGATATGTACGTACCTCAATACCCAAGCGCTGAATGGCTAGAGGAAATCGGACGTAAGGGTAGTGATCGTCCGGTAGCTCCTTCGGAGTATTCACATGCGATGGGTAACTCTTCCGGTAACTTATGGGATCAATGGAAAGCGATCTATAAATACCCGAACCTGCAAGGCGGATTTATCTGGGACTGGGTGGACCAAGGTATCTTGGAAAAAGATAAGAATGGACGTGAATATTATACCTATGGTGGTGACTATGGAGTAAACGCCCCTAGTGACGGAAACTTCCTTTGCAACGGTATAGTAAACCCAGATCGTACCCCGCATCCCGCTATGGCAGAGGTTAAATACGCCCATCAAAATATCGGGTTTGAGGCGATCGATTTAGCGAACGGTTTATTCCGCGTCACGAACCGTTTTTATTTCACGAACCTAAAGAAATATATGGTCCACTATAGCGTAACAGCCAATAATAAAGTTGTACGCTCCGGTAAAGTCTCTTTGGACATAGAACCGCAAGCTTCTAAGGAATTTACGGTTCCCGTAGGCAACTTAAAGCCACAAGCCGGTACGGAATATTTCGTAAACTTCAACGTAACGACCGTAGAAAAAGAGCCGTTAATCCCTATCGGACACGAAATCGCTTGCGATCAATTCCGCTTACCGATCGAAAACCCCAAGAAGACGTTTAAGACCAGCGGCCCTAAATTAACGGTTTCAACCAATGGAGATAACTTATCGGCATCCTCCTCAAAGGTAAACTTCGTGTTTAACAGGAAGACAGGAATCGTTACTTCTTATAAAGTGGATGGTACGGAATATTTCAGCGAGGGTTTCGGTATCCAACCGAACTTCTGGCGTGCGCCGACCGATAACGATTACGGAAACGGTATGCCAAAACGCTTGCAAGTCTGGAAGGAAAGCAGCAAGAACTTCAACGTGACAGACGCTACCGTCACTATGGATGGCAATAACGCCGTGGTTAACGTGAACTATTTATTGCCGGCAGGAAATCTATACATTGTTAATTATACGATCTATCCAAGCGGAGCCGTAAATGTGGCCGCCCGTTTCACATCCACGGATATGGATGCCGCCCAAACCGAGGTATCGGAAGCTACTCGCACGGCAACCTTCACTCCGGGACGTGACGCCGCCCGTAAAGAGGCCTCCAAACTAAACGTTCCTCGTATCGGTGTTCGCTTCCGCTTACCGGCAAGTATGAATCAAGTGGAATATTTCGGACGGGGACCTGCTGAGAACTACTTGGACAGAAACGCCGGTAGTATGATCGGCTTATATAAATCTACAGCCGAGGAATTATATTTCCCATATGTACGCCCGCAGGAAAACGGTCATCATACCGACACTCGTTGGGTATCACTTAGTACCGGCAAGAAAGGCTTGTTGATCCAAGCGGATAATACGATTGGATTTAACGCTTTGCGTAATTCCATAGAGGATTTCGATGACGAGGAAGCAACTGGGCTACCCCGTCAATGGAGTAATTTCACACCAGAGCAAGTAGCGAACCATGATGAAGCCGCAGCAAAGAACGTATTACGTCGCCAGCATCATATCAACGATATCACGCCTCGCGACTTCGTTGAGGTTTGCGTCGACTTGAAACAACAAGGTGTAGCAGGTTATGATAGCTGGGGTTCACGTCCGGAACCAGCTTATACATTACCCGCAAACCGGGAATACAACTGGGGCTTTACCCTTATTCCGCTTAAATAAAGAAAAGTCATAACTTATCCATAACAAAGGGAGTGTATTAGGCTTAATCCAATACACTCCCTTTGTTTATACTACTGCAACGGCTTTGCAGCACTACTGCAAGGCGGGTTGCAGTAACGTATCCTTATTTAATCACTTCCTTCAAGGTATTCTGTAAGTCTTCTCCAGTGATATTCTTGGCGATGATCACCCCATTCGGATCCAATAACACATTTGCCGGAATACCTCGTACCCCATAAAGAGCAGGGATCTCAGAATCCCAATATTTCAAGTCGGAAACGTGAGCCCAAGTCAGATGATCGTCTGCGATCGCTTTCTGCCATTTAGCCTTATCCTTGTCCAAGGATATACCTACGATCGTAAAGTTCTTATCCTTATATTGCTGGAAGGCATTTACCACGTTAGGGTTTTCCTTGCGACACGGGGGACACCAAGAGGCCCAAAAATCCAATAACACATATTTTCCCCTAAAGTCCGACAATGACACAGAAACTCCTGCAGTATCCGGCAAGGAAAACTCCGGAGCGACTTGTCCGATCTGTACGTGTTCTAATTGTTTGATAATACCGTCCAAGTCCTTCACATAAGGACTATTCGCCAATACCGGGGAAATCTTCGCACGAGTCGCCTTCAAATCATCCAAAGATAATTGGTAGGTAAAATAACGATATAGATAGAACGACGCCGCCGGAGAATCTGGATATTTCGAAATCAAACTGTCAATATCATACCCTTCCTCAAATACCTTCTCCGCATTTTCTTGAAAGACATCATTCACCGGTGAATTCTGTACGGTAATAGTCTCCCCGTCATTCCCGATCTTGACATTCATATCCGTATTCTCCAAGAAAAGTTGAACCGGATAGTTCATGCTCTCGGTTGCCAAACCGAATAGTAAAGGCTGATCTACCTCACCTTTAAAGGTGAATTTCCCATCTTTGATCTCCGCCGTATCCACGTCAAAGAACATTTTATTACGGAATGACTTCAAGTAAATTTTACCGTCGGGCATATTCTCTACCTCACCATTGATAACATATCCTTTTGGAACTTCTTGGCAACCAACCACCAAAAGGCCGGCAAGCGCCATCATACAAAATTGCTTCATTTCTCTATTCTATTTATTGATTACTTAAACCCAGGGTGATGATAACGTCCCTTTTTCAACGAGATCTTACCATATTCTATCGCACGCACCGGGCAACGATGAATGCAGGCAACACACTGAACGCAAGAATCGGCCCATTCCGGTTTTCCGTCACCCGACAGGGAAATCGTACCGGTCGGACAGACCTTCGCACAGATTCCGCAAGAGATACAGGCATCCGTAGCATAAAATCGGTTGCCGCCTATCGCAAAGTGAGTGAACAACGGATAGACCATATAGCTCTTCAAAAGAGGGACACTTCCCGCATAATACAAAGAGGGATTTCTCTTCTGCCGGATCGCCTCTACGATCTCGCCTACACGTTCCGGCGCTTTTTCCAGTTTCTCAGTCTCTACCATCTTACTATCCACGTCGAAGCCGGGCATCAAGACATAATTGTTCGGCATTTGTACAGAGAATCCTCCGGTTACGGCAATTCCCCGCCTCGCCAAGATGCTCCGCATGATCCGATCCGTATATCCACAATCATCACCACAAGTACAGACGAAATAAACCTCTTGCCCCTTATATCCGGACAGGATCAACCGGGAAATAAAGCGGGGCACCAATACAGCCGGCCCCCAAGAATGGACAGGGAACACAAAAACCACTTTCTCCCTCTCCCCCAATGGATAAGCATTCTTACCCTCATTCAACGCATCGGCAATGGAAACCAACGGCTCATCGAAAGCCGTCCCTAACGCTTCCGCAACCCAACGGGAGTTTCCTGTCCCTGTAAAGTAGAATATCATGCGCTCATTTTTTAGATGCAAAAATACATAATATCCAAATATATACGCTATCTTTATCTAGTTTAAGAAACCTAAAAAACAAATCTTATGACAACGATGGAATTAAATTTACGGAAAGAATATCTCTATGACTTGATAAAAGGCATGGATGAGGAAAGATTATCGAAAGTGGAGACCTATATAAAACGTTTGTGCTCTCCTACTTCCAAAAAGGCAACGAACTACCCTTGGACGCCATCGGTAGAAGAATTAGAATCTATGATAGCCGAATCTGAAGAAAACTATGAGAAGGGACTTTATATAGAGGAAGAAGAGATGAATAAGTTTTTTGAATCGATGAGATGAAACAAGCCATTACAAAATATTGTATTGTATAGAAAATGATGATTTCATCCACATTGTAGTCGTTTTCGATTGCAGGCAACCCCCAAATAAATAAATATCTTTTTTCAAATAAAAAAACAGCTATATCAAAAGTATTATAACCGGACGTTGGTTTCACAGAAAAACATCTATTTGTAAAGTCTACGTTACCAACGCCCGATTATAAAAACTTACACTCTTAGGAGATGATCAGATCTCAATATCCCAAATACCCGCCGAACGTTCTAATTCGACCAAGGCTGAGCTGTAATTAAACAGCGTCTCAATATACTGAGCTTGTACTTCATCGTAAGTACGCTGGGCGTCCAAGACTTCCAACAAAGAGACTTCCCCCCTATTATAGCTGTAAATCTTGCCATCCATCACCTCACGGGCTTGCCTTAAAAGCCCATCCTGATAATGATTGACTTGCTCGGCGAAAGATTGATAATTGCGATATGCCTGCATCACCTCCGTCTGCACTTGCAAAAGAGCCTGCTTATATTGCGCTTCCGCTTGTTGCTCCCGATAACGAGCGGCACGAACCGTCCCCTTATTGAAATTAGAGAATTTCAAAGGAACAGCGATACCTGCCGTCACTCCGGTAAAAGGAGGCGCCGGGGCTTCCTCATTATAAACCCGGGCATTACGGCTTACGGCGATAGACAAATCCACATCCGTATTCCGCTCCCGGCGAGCTACTTTCAAGGCTCTAGCGGCCACTTCCTTGTTTTTTAAGGCAGCTACCAAATCCGTACGCCCCTCGCTTGCCGCCGTTATTAAGTCAACAAGGATAAAATTCCGAGGCTCCATACGTAACTCGGCCTCTGGGTGAAATAAAGTATCCATACTGAAAGTCCCCGTCAAGAGGTTTAAGTTCGAGAAAGCATTCTTTAATTCCGCACCGGCTTGCAACAACTCGTTCCGCAAGACCCCGGCCTCCACCCGGCTCTGCGTAGCGTCCACCTCACGGATTTGCCCTAAAGAGAAACGGATACTGTCGCTCTCCGCCAATGCCCGGATATTCTCATAGGCATTCTCCTTTACTTTATACAACTCATGTTGCTTTAAGGCTTCCATATAGGCAATCGTAGCGTCTGCCCGGAGATTCCGGAAATAATCGGCCAACAATGCCTCGGTCAACTCACTCTCGCTACGTGCCAATGAGATATTCGCACCCCGTTTCCCAAAAGAGAAAGTTTTGCTCAGTTCTACCTCAACACCTTCTCCCATCTGCAAGGAATTATTCTCATTATTGAAATAAGACACGGAAAGATTCGGATCGTTAAACACCTTTGCCGCCGTTACCTCGGCCTTAGCGGCCGGCACATTCAATTTCTCCGACGCATACTCAAGGTTACCTTCCGCAACCCGCTCCATATATTGCCGATACGTAAGCGGAACCATGGTCTGGGCATTCGCGGATAAGCATCCGCAGAGTAACGACAGGATTATATATTTCTTCATATCTTCTAATCTAAACATAGTACATCTTTTTAATTCCACCGCCGGATTAAGCGTGCAGCTCTTTTTCCTCCGATACCGGCGTCAAATCCTTCCCCTCATAATGCTTCTCGATCATATAGTATAAAGCGGGAAGCACATAAAGCGTGATTACCGTAGCAAATAAAAGCCCGTAAACGATTACCGTAGCCAAGGGACGCTGCACGTCCGAACCGATACCTGTACTAACAGAGGCAGGAAGCAATCCCAAGACCGCAACCGTAGCCGTCATCAAGATCGGACGGAAACGGTGCTTAGTTCCCGTTATCACCGCATCTTTCAAATCTCGTTCCCTTGTACGTAAGTTATTGATATGGGAAATCATGATCACGCCATTTTGGATAGCGACACCGACCAAGGCAATAAAACCAACCGCCGAGGAAACATTCAATGTCATTCCCCGCACATTCAACGCCAACATACCACCAAACAAAGCCAAGGGAACGACACTCATCATTAAAGCCGCCTGCCGGAATTTACCGCAAGCCGCAAACAACAGAAGCAGCATCAGTCCCAACGCCAAAGGAACCACAGCCCCCAAACGGGCATACGCACGATGCTGGTTCTCGAACTGTCCGGCCCATTTCAAATGCACGGAATCATGATCGTATTTCACCTCTTTATCAATCAACGCATTCGCATTATTCAAGAACGCCGTCAAGTCCACGCCACGTAAATTAACCCGTACCGTCAAGTGCCGCTTATTCATCTCACGGGTAATCGTACTGGCACCGGTTGTCATCTTAATCTCCGCTACTTGCGAAAGAGGAATCTTCGTTCCGGAACCGGTAGTCAGCAATAGATTACCGATACGTTCGGGAGAATTGCGGCTAGCGTCATCGAAACGACAAATCACGTCATAACTTTTACTTCCGACAAATATCTGGGAAATAGAGGCTCCACCGATCGCTAACTCAATCAAATCGGCCACATCCGACACGTTCAAGCCATACTGGGCGATACGGGCACGATCCGCGATAATCTGCAATTGCGGCAACGGAGGCTCTTGATCTACCGCTACGTCGGCAGCACCCGGTATTTCCTTCAACACATTAGCGACTTGATCCGCGATATGGCGACTTTCCGTAATATCATCGCTATAGATCTTCAACGCCAAATCACTATGAGCCCCGGCGATCTGATCCATCACCATATCGATGATCGGCTGTGAAAAACCGACCGAGTAGCCGGGCATAGTCTCCAACTTAGCTGCCATCTCCTCGATCAAATCCGCTTTCGTCTTACCGAACTCCCATGTACTATAGGGCTTCAATCCCACGCCACACTCCACATGGGAGAGTGAGAACGCTTCCGCCCCCTCATCATCGCGACCTACTTGGGTTATTACATATGAGACTTCCTTAAACTCTTTCAAAGTCTTCCGAAGCTCCGCCCCCATCTCCTTAGATTTCTCAATGGAAATACCCGGAGGAAGCTGTACCTGTATCCAGATCGCCCCCTCATCCAACGGAGGCAAGAAGTCTTTTCCTACGGTATAACTTAAAATCCCCGCTCCCAGCAATATCGCCAGTAACGGTACAATAACCCGTCTTGGCTTCTCCATCAATCGGACAATTTGTGAATGATAAGCCGTGGAAAGTTTCTCCAACCAACGATTATGGTAAATCTTTCCCGGCTTACGATACGCATAAAAGGCCAATCCCGGAATCAAGAACAAGGCCACGCACAAAGCGCCCAGCAAAGCATACCCTACGGTATAAGCCATCGGCGTAAACAATTTTTTCTCAATATGCTCAAAAGCGAACAAAGGAAGATAGGCCGTTATAATAATTAATGTAGAGAAAAAGATCGGGCGAGCCACCTCAGTCGTACGGCGCAAGATCGAATCTTCCGTCAATACCTCATCCGGATGCCGTTCTCTTTTCTTCAAGACCGTCTCCATCATCACGATCGCTCCGTCTACCAAAATACCGAAGTCTATAGCGCCTAAGGATAGTAGGTTCGCAGGAATATTCGTAACATGCATCAAGATAAAGGCAATCAATAGAGACAAGGGAATGGTTAAGGCCACCAACAAAGCGCCACGCCAACTCCCCAAGAATAAGATCAGTACTAAGACAACCAGTACCATCCCCTCGAACAACGTATGCGATACAGTATGCAAGGTCGTATTAACCAAATCCGTACGATCCATAAACGGATGGATACGGGTTCCCTCGGGAAGTGTCTCGTTATTTAGTTCGTCTACCGCCTTATGCACATCATCCAACACCCGGGACGGATTCTCCCCCCTGAGCATTTGCACGATACCTTCCACGCCATCGGAATAATCACGGGTATCGTCCGTAAAACCTAAAACGCCCTTACGCTCCAAGTTTCCGTATTTCAGTTTACCGATATCATTCAAGTAGACCGGGACACCATTCACGGTCTTGATCACGATATGTCCCAAGTCTTCCAAGTCCTTAACCAGACCGATTCCACGGATCACATAACTCAAATCCCCCCGGCTTAACATACTACCACCGGCGTTCACGTTATTCTTCTCTATTTTTTCCGTAATATCCCCTAAGGTAATGTCGTATTGCTCCATCTTATAAGGGTTCACCTCGATCTGATATTGGGTAGTGATACCGCCGTAATTACTTACATCCGCTACACCTGTAACCTGTTTCAGTCTCGGAATAATTACCCATTTATGCAAATCGGTCAACTCCCTCAAGTCCAAACGGTCACTTTCCACCACATAACGAAAGATCTCTCCCGTCGGCGAAGTCAAAGGATTTAAGCCGGGAACCGCATTATAAGGAAGCTCCACGTCTACCAACCGCTCTTGTACACGTTGCCGGGCCCAATAATCCTCAATACCATCATCAAAAACCAATACGACCGTAGATAAACCAAACGTATTCTTGCTACGCATTACGTTTAGTCCCGGCAGACCATTCATAGCCCGCTCGATCGGAATACTGATTTGTTGCTCGATCTCCTCGGCGGCCAATCCGGGAACCTGCGTCACGACTTGCACGGTGGTATCGGCGATATCCGGATAAGCATCTATCGCCAACCGCGTCCAAGAATAATAACCAACGATCGCTAAGAACAGAAATAACACGAACATCAGTCCTCGCCGATGTATCGCCAAGTAAATAATCCCTTTCATAATCCGTTAGCGTGCGTCAAGTAAATAAAACGCTCCCGTAGCTACGATCTCATCACCTACGTTCAAGCCGGATAAAACCACCGTCTTGCCATCTTCAGTAAGGCCGGTCTCGATCTTTTGTTTCCGGTAATCGTTATTCCCCAATTCCACCAATACGTACATATTCTCCTCTTCTTGCAAGATAGCGGAAGTCGGTATACGGATCACCTCCGCCTCACGGTCGCTCAACTTGACCGTGCCGTACATCTCCGGTTTCATCAAACGGGTACTGTTATCGCACTCGATCAAGACCTCCACCGAACGGGTATCGGGGTCCAGCATCTCGCTGATATGATAAATCTTTCCCGATATCGGTTTATCCGGCATGGCTACCAACCGGATTTCCACCTCATCCAAAGCCTGTATTAAACTCAAATCCTTCTCTTTTACATGGGCGACCACCCATACCTTTCTCAAATCGGCGATGACAGCTACAGGCTCGGCGTCCTCTTTCATATATTGCCCGATTACGATCCGATCTTTCACGACCTCACCGGCTATAGGCGAGCGAACGATCAATGGTTGCCCCAAAGCCATTTCATCCGGATTAATCTGAAAGACTTTCAATGCGGCGACCATATTCTCATAGTCTTTTTTCTTTAACTCGTAATTCACCTCGGCCTCTTCCAATTCCTTTTGGACACCAACCTTGTTTTTCATCAAGTCTTTCTCCCGATTCAAGCTTTTCAAGGCCAGTTCCATCTCTTGGCGAGCTTGGTAATAAGATTTCCCCGCCTCATAAACAGCGGGAGCGCTAATCTCGAAGATCGGACTACCCGGGGCCACTTTTTGCCCTAAGCGAACGAACGATTTCGTAATTCGCCCGCTTACCGGTGAAGCCACCTCCGCGTAATTAGAAGGAATCGCCTGTACGACCCCCGAGGTGGTAAACTCCATACGGTAAGGTTCCCGTTTAACCGTTTCCTTTGTCAACTTGGATAAAACAGGAGATTCGGAACCGATATGTATAATATCCCCTTTGAGTGTTACGGCATGCGCAGACTCATCCTCTTGCTTTTGGGTATGGCAAGAGCATAGTACTATCGCTGGAAGCAATAGTAAAAATATAGATTTCATATAAGATGCGTAAAATGTTTAGTATAAAAAGTGATTCTAATGCTTGATTCAAATTACTATACCAAACGAGGGAGGCGCACGGGATTCGCCACGCCGCACAAGACGCAAGACAACCTCTTTCTTTAGAAAGACGAGCACTACCATCAAAAGCGCCCAAGCCATAACTAAAGGTAAGTACGGAATTAACTCCATACACAATTCGGTCAGCTCTTCAATCGTATTAAACGCTACCGTACTATGCTCATGATGAGGCAAGCCGTCGGCTCCCGGCAGATAGGGATGAGAGTGAGTGATACTATAGTTTAGGAAATAATGCGTATGGGTAAAGGCCGTGCCACCCACGTAGTAACTCATAAAGAGTACTACCAAGAGGGGTCTTAACCACTTCAAGCTACGCATTGTTTTCATTCGCCATCTGTTTACTCCGCAAAGTTATAAAAGAAACTGCCATTTCATTTGCAATAAGTCAAAATTTATTCCTTTATTTGCATACACTGAATAATAAACAGTCATATCAATGAAATAAACACTACTTTATGAGAAAAATCTTACTTGTTTGTGCAGCATTAGCCTGCATGACAGTCTCCCCTGTACCAGCTCAGGACGCTGCCGTAAAAAAAATCATCGAGATGGGTCAGAACGATAATCAAGTGATGCATCAGCTGGATATCCTTACAAACCGCTTTGGCGGACGTTTAATAGGTTCCGACGCTTATGAGAACGCCGCCGAGTGGATGGTGCGTGAGTTTAAGAGTTGGGGACTCGATGTCCAATTAGAAGAGGCCGGTACCGTCCCTGTCGGCTTTAATCGAGGACCTTGGTTCGGACGCTTGTTGAGCGACAACGGAATGATCCTGCATTTCGCCACCCCTTCCTACACTTCCGGAACGAAAGGCGTGCAACGTGGGCATGCGGTAATGGAGCCTCGTAACGACGAGGAGTTCCAGCAAATCAAAGGAAGATTGAATGGTGCTTGGGTTCTTATCTCAGGGAAAAATGTAGGTTGGCCTATCGACCGCTCCGCCTCGGGAGATTCCATCCGTGCGGAGATCAAGAAAGAGAACAACGAGATCATGAAGAAAAACAATGATCTAAGACGCCGCAACTGGGAAAACGGGGAGAAAAACGAGATGTTGCCTTATAAAGAATTCCCCGGATTATATTATAAGGAAATGTGCGAGGCCGGAGCTTTAGGTTTTATCCAATCCTCCACCGTACCTATCCGTGCGTTATACGACCGGAAAATGATGAACGACCCGAATACGAACTTCGACAATCTGCCGGAACTTCCGGATATCAAATTAGACGAGCATCAATTCGCGATCATCGAACAAATGGTGAAAGAGAGACGTACATTCGAACTAGAGTTCGATATTCGTAATCATTTTAAATTAGGCCCGGTTAAATACCATAATGTCGTAGCGTCTATCAAAGGCAGCAAATACCCGGACGAATATGTTATTATCAGCGGTCACTTAGATGCTTTCGACGTGGCTACCGGAGGCATCGATTGCGGTACTGGAATCGGACCGATGATGGAAGCCGCTCGCATGATCGCCAAATCCGGAGCCAAGCCTAAGCGCACGATCGTATTTATCGGATTCGCCGGTGAGGAATTTGGCTTATTAGGAGCACAAGCTTGGGTGAAAGCGCATAAGGATAAATTACCCAAAATCGCTAATTTGTTCAATCGTGACGGTGGTCCGGAACCTCCTGTCGGTATCTCCGTCCCTCAAGCCATGTATGATGATTTCGTGAAGATCAGCGAACCCATCCAAAAAATCCGTCCGGACTATCCTTTCGAGGTAAAAGTTCGTGAACCCCGTAAACGCCCGACACGCATGGGGGGAACAGACGCATCAGTTTTCGCCATCGAAGGTGTCCCCACATTAGGTTTCACCACAGAGGATTTCAAAGGATATGATTTTGATTACGGCGAAATCTGGCATACGGAACGGGATTTATACACAAAGAACATCCCCGAATACCAAGAACATACGGCTACTGTTACCGCTATCATAGCCCTCGGTGTAGCGAATCTGGATAAGCAATTATCAAGAGAAGGTTTATATACCGAAGAGTAGGTCAGCACGATCGCTATTATAAGGAGTTTACAATGCCTATTGTAAGCTCCTTATGATGGGCATCATAAAAGACTTACAATGCCCATTATAAGAAATAGAAAAAGGATATGCCCTAATAGACATATCCTTTTCTCATTCTAGGGTGAAAGATGGGGCTCGAACCCACGACCCTCGGAACCACAATCCGATGCTCTAACCAACTGAGCTACTCTCACCATATAAAAAAACCTTTCATTCTTCACAGACGCCTTGGTTCATAAAACCTTGTTTTATTCATAACAAGATTTTTATCTAAAAAACCACAATGGGTGAAAGATGGGGCTCGAACCCACGACCCTCGGAACCACAATCCGATGCTCTAACCAACTGAGCTACTCTCACCATATCCGCCTTTCAAAGGATTCTCCCTTTAAGACGGCGCAAAGATAGGTATAAATTCTGATTACACAAACCTTTTGCGAACTTTTTTATCCATCCACTTACTTATAGATCGCTTTCTTTCCCGCTAACAATGTGTTACGCATCAAAGAAATGATTGTCATAGGCCCTACGCCACCCGGAACCGGAGTGATATAGGAACATTTAGGAGCGACCTCGTTAAACAAGACATCTCCCGTTAACTTAAATCCGCTCTTGGTTACGCTGCTTGGCATACGGGTTGTTCCCACGTCAACGATCACGGCGCCTTCCTTCACCATATCCCCTTTCAAGAATTCAGGAACACCTAAAGCCACGATAATAATATCAGCAGACAAGCACATCTCCTTCAAGTTCTTAGAACGGCTATGGCATACGGTCACCGTACAATCGCCCGGATAAGATTTCTGCATCATCAAGGTAGCCATCGGCTTGCCGACAATATTGCTGCGTCCCAAAACCACGCAATGCTTTCCTTGCGTCTCGATATGATAACGCTTCAATAATTCCAAGATACCGGCAGGCGTAGCCGATACGAAACAAGGTAAACCGATAGACATACGTCCCACGTTAATCGGATGGAAACCGTCCACGTCTTTACGATAATCGATCGCCTCAATCACCTTCTGCTCGGATATATGTTTCGGAAGCGGAAGCTGTACGATAAAGCCATCCACATCCGGATCATTATTTAACTCATCGACCTTACGAAGCAATTCTTCCTCCGTAACATCCTCCTCAAAGCGAATTAAGGTAGACTTAAAACCAATCTCCTGACAAGTCTTGACTTTACTAGCCACATAAGTCTCGCTACCACCGTCATGGCCCACCAAAATAGCGGCCAAGTGAGGGATCTTACCTCCGGCAGCCTTGATCTGGGCTACCTCCTCAGCCATCTCCTTCTTCATCTGAGCGGAAACGGCCTTACCATCCAGCAATTGATAATGTTGTTCTTCCATATTATTGATTGTCTCCTGTTAATTAACGTCTGAACGAGGGCTTCATCGAAGGTAGCTTCATCTTCCCCGACTTCGCAGAAGTAAGCATACGCATCATCTTACGGGTCTCATCAAATTGCTTGATCAGCTTGTTCACCTCCTGGATGCTCGTACCGCTACCTTTAGCGATACGCTGACGGCGTGAGCCATTCAAGATAGCCGGGTTGCTGCGCTCATCCGGAGTCATCGAATAAATGATAGCCTCGATACTCTTGAACGCGTTATCATCGATATCCACATCTTTCAATGCCTTTCCTACACCCGGGATCATGGATGCCAACTCTTTCAAGTTACCCATCTTCTTGATCTGTTGGATCTGGGAGATAAAGTCGTTAAAATCGAACTGGTTCTTAGCGATCTTCTTCTGCAAACGTTTCGCTTCTTCCTCGTCATATTGCTCTTGCGCACGTTCCACCAAAGACACGATATCACCCATGCCTAAGATTCGATCCGCCATACGTTCAGGGTGGAAAATATCCAAGGCATCCATCTTCTCGCCCGTACCGACAAACTTAATCGGCTTATCCACAACCGTACGGATCGACAAAGCGGCACCACCACGGGTATCACCATCCAACTTCGTAAGTACGACGCCGTCGAAGTTCAGCCGCTCATTAAATTCCCTCGCGGTATTCACAGCATCCTGACCCGTCATGGCATCTACCACGAACAAGGTCTCATCCGGCTGGATAGCGCTCTTGATAGCGGCGATCTCGTTCATCATCTGCTCATCGATAGCCAAACGACCGGCGGTATCCACGATCACGACGTCATAGCCTTTAGCCCGTGCCTCGCGGATAGCGTTCATAGCGATCTCCACCGGATTCTTATTCTCCAATTCCATGTATACCGGAACACCTACCTGCTCTCCGACTACACGCAACTGCTCGATAGCTGCCGGACGATACACGTCGCAAGCGGCTAATAATGGTTTCTTATTTTTCTTGGTCTTTAATAAAGACGCTAGTTTACCAGTGAAAGTAGTCTTACCCGAACCTTGCAAACCGGACATCAATATAATGGCGGGATTTCCCTGCAAATTCACGTCGACTGCCGTACCTCCCATCAAGCTGGCCAACTCATCGTGAACAATCTTAACCATCAACTGACTAGGCTTAACCGATGTAAGCACGTTCTGTCCTAAAGCCTTCTCTTTTACCGTATCCGTAAAACTCTTGGCAACCTTATAATTGACGTCGGCATCCAACAACGCTTTACGCACATCCTTCAATGTTTCCGCCACATTGATCTCGGTAATCTTGCCTTCGCCCTTCAACAGTTTAAACGATCTGTCTAACCTTTCGCTTAAGTTCTCAAACATAATTCGTATGTGTATTTATATTATTTTCTACTGGATTAAGGGGCAAAGGTACGAAAAAGAGATGAGTATGCGATGAAAGCGATCTCGAAATTCTTCACTTCTCAACGTTTTAGTATACGGATCGAATTAAGAACCGCCAGCAAAGATACGCCTACATCCGCGAAAACAGCTTCCCAAAGCGTGGCAAAACCGAAGGCTCCCGCCACAAGGACTATCACCTTCACGCCAATAGATCCCACGATATTCTGACGGACGATATTCCGGGTAGCACGTCCGATAGAAATAGCTTCCGCTACTTTAGAGGGCTGGTCCGTTTGGATAACCACGTCCGCGCTCTCGATGGCCGCATCCGATCCCAATCCACCCATCGCAATACCGACATCACTTAAAGCCAGTACCGGCGCATCGTTCATCCCATCGCCCACAAAGGCAACCGACTTATCCGGCTCCGCCGTTAATCGCTCTATATAAGCGGCTTTATCCTCCGGCAGCAGATTACCATACGCTTTATCGACACCCAAACGCTCAGCGAATTGATTCACGATCTCTTGCTTATCCCCGGACAACAAGCAAATATCTTTAACATCCAGATCCTTTAACCGACGAATCGCATCCACGGCATCCTTCTTCAAGGTATCCGAAAGGAGAAGATGCCCCGCATATTTCCCATCGATCGCACAAACCACCACGGTAGAAACACTATCGGATAATTCCTTCGGGACAGGAATATCACGTTCGGCCAATAAACGAATGTTACCGACAAGCACCTGCCGACCGTTCACGATAGCCTCGACACCATGCCCTGCCAATTCCCGCATGTCAGTGATTTCCATCGGCACGCTATCTTGTTTTTCCGCATAGCGAACTACAGCCTGCGCTACCGGATGGGTACTTTTCCGCTCTACTGATAACAAAATACTCAAAAGATCAGAAACCGGGATCTCCGTGCTTTCCACCGTTGTGACCTCAAAACGCCCGGTAGTCAATGTACCGGTCTTATCGAACGCTACCGTATTTACCCGTGTGATCGCATCTAAATAATTACCGCCCTTAAATAATATCCCGGCACGAGAAGCGGCGCCTATACCACCGAAATACCCGAGCGGAACACTTATAACCAAGGCACAAGGACAAGAAATAACCAAGAAAACCAATCCCCTATATAACCAATCCGAGAAAACATACTGGAAAGAAGGCGTCACCATCCCTACCAAGGCTGGAACCGACACGATTAGAAACGACAGAAGAATCACGATTGGGGTATAAATCCGTGCGAAACGCCGAATAAACAATTCCGCCGGCGCTTTCCGCTCCGAGGCATCTTTCACCAAAGCCCAAATACGGGCCAAGGCACTTTGCTCGTACGGCCGATTCACTTGTATACGTACCGCCTGTCCCTGCGCAATCATTCCGGCAAGCACCTCCTCACCCTCACAGATAGAACGAGGCATACTTTCCCCAGTTAATGCCGAAGTATCGAACTGTGCCTCGGCTTCCAATAAAACGCCATCCAAAGGCACACGTCCGCCGGGCTTCACCTCGATCCGCTCGCCTACTTTCACATCCTTCGGAGATACATTCATATATGTACCCGTCCGCCATACATCCGTTCGTTCCGGCCGGACATCTAATAAGTCACTGATATTCTTCGAAGCTTTATTCACGGCTAGAAGTTGCAACCTCTCTCCTACCGTATAGAAAAGCATCACGGCTACGGCCTCGGGATACTCCCCAATACAAAACGCCCCGATCGAGGCGATCGCCATTAACGAGAACTCACTAAAAAAGTCTTTCCGCAAAGCCGCTTCCCAAGCTTCTCGCATAACAGGAAGTCCTACCGGCAAAAAAGCGACCAGAAACCAAATAGCCTCTATCCAAGACTCAGCAAACCAACTTATCCCCGAGTACTTCCCGATAAGTCCTATCACCAACAAAACGAAAGAAACCGTCGGCATCCATAAACCGGAACTTCCGTGCGAATGGCAATGTTCACATCCACATGTTGTACTCATAATCTTATCTATTTTAATTATTTACTTCTTGATTACGGTACAAAGGTAAGAGAAGGGAGTTGCAACTTGATTGCAAATTATCAGGGTTTCTGGGAACGTCGCTTATTACACAATGGGCAAACACCCTTTACCGTATAATTAATGGTATCCATTATATATCCTTCCGGCAATTGAGCGACCGGGATCTTGATATTATTTAAACAAGAGGTTTTACGGCATACCTCGCAGAAAAAATGAATATGCCTATCACCCACTGGGCATGTCTCCGAACGGCTCTGGCATATCTCATATTTTATAGAGCCACTACCATCTTCGAAAGAATGGATCGCATGATGTTCCAATAACAAGGCCAATGAACGGGAAATGGTCGATTTATCCAACGTCTCCAACTCCGCCTCCAATTCGAACAGGGAAGCCGGGCTGGTTCGTTCTGATAATTTTTGTAAGACAAGGATCCGTGCGGCAGTAGGCCGTACTCCTTTTCCTACCAACATATCTTCACATTGCTTCGTGGACATGAGTTACCTTTCTTATTTGATTACAATACAAAAATACGAACAATTTCCCAATATTCACAGTTCAAAAAAACACGTACATGTTTTTCAGAATTCACGTACGTGTTTTCGAAAAAAGACGTACGTGTTTTTTCCCCCTCATATACTTATATTCTTTTATTTTGCCAAGAGGCTTTCTTTAAATAGATTACGCTAGCGACGAGCAATCCACTATAGTAAATAGCCTCTGTCAAGAAGCATACGGCTACCGGCAAACGCAAACGCATCCCCGCGACATATACAAAAAGCACATACAGAATCAATACCGCCGCTTCCATAAAAAGCGCAGAACGTGTATTTCCCGTACCCGACACCCCGTTGAACGCCACATTAGCTACCGATCCGATCAATAAAGAACCGACAATCACGTAGACGGATGGAACCGAGGCTGCCACTAATGAAGCGTCATTCGTATAAACAGACACGACCCATCCCGGCATCAAACTGACAATAGCGGCAAACACGACCATAATGCCCAACGATAACTTACAGATCTTCCAGATAGTCGGTATAACTTGATTGATCGCTCCCGCCCCGATACTATTACTCACGAACGTGTTTGTCGTGGTCGCCAAGGAATTAACGGGAATCAACATCACGACGTAAATACTACGTACGATATTCGCCACCGCCAACTCCCGTTGCCCCAAATGCTCCACAGCGATAAAGAACATAAACCAAGTAGCGATAGACAAGAAATATTGCAGCATCGTGAACACAGAAATATCCAGCACCCGTTTCAACAAGCCAAAATCGAAAGAACGAATCTGGTTAAGCGCATATTTACGTATATCTACGGTAAGTCTCGTGTAAACCACGAAAAAGAGAATCGATACCGCCTCGGCTATGACGGAAGCGATAGCCGCCCCTTGAATACCCATCTTTGGGAATCCGGCATGTCCGAAAATCAAAAGATAATCCAGTAAGACATTCGTCATTGCCATCAAGACAGCGTTCAATGTCAACACCTTTGTACGGGTAATACCTATAAAAAGAGCCCGGAACATCACGTTCACGAAAGAGAAGAAGAAGCCAAACACACGCCAATCCAAAAATTCCTCCGTGGCATTCAAGATAGCGTCCGAAGAAATCAATACACGCATCACGTCTCCCGCAAAAAAACGAGAAAACAAGAACAATATAGCAGCCAGCGACAATAGGAAGAAAACGCCTTGTATCATGACAGGCCCTATCTGGTCATAACGTCCCTCTCCGTTTCTACGGCCAATCACGATTTGAGATCCCGTACTAAAACCAAAGGCGATCGTAAAAGCGCAGATATAATAAAGTCCTCCCATAGCGGAAGCCCCCAACTCGACTTCACCAACCCTACCTAGAAAAGCCGTATCAGTCACGTTTATCACGTTTTGCGCCAACAAGCTCAAAAAGATCGGGTAGCTAACATTCCATATATTCCTGTTCGTGTACATAACTCGCTTATTACTTAAATTTATGAAGATAAAAAAAGCCCGCCGCATCCCGACGAGCTTTTCTTATGATTAGAGATCTCTACAAAGCCTAGCGTCTGCTATATCAACTTATTTGTCGCCGTATCGGGAAATACCACGGAAGGCTTGAATGTTTTCGCCTCCTCGAAATCCATCATGGCATACGACATAACGATAATAATATCTCCGGGTTGAGCCTTACGGGCAGCCGCTCCGTTCAAGCAAACCACTCCCGAGCCACGTTCGCCCTTGATAATATACGTCTCAAAACGTTCTCCGTTATTATTATTCACGATCGAGACCTTCTCGTTCGCGATCAAATTAGCGGCGTCCAACAAATCCTCGTCGATAGTGATGCTACCGATATAGTTTAAGTTCGCTTCCGTTACCGTTACCCGGTGAATTTTTGACTTTACTACCTCTATAAACATGTATGACTTATAATTAGTATTTGATATTGTCGATCAAACGTACTTCTCCGCAATATACCGTGATGCAACCTACCGGATAATCGGTATCCGACCAGTTCTTGATAGACTCTAACGTATTGCCATCTACGATCTCGTAGTACTCAACTTCCATGACAGGATCGCTATTAATCGTATTGACAACATAGTCAATCACTTCTTGTACGCTTTTTCCGGGCACAAAGGTAGTACTTTCTTTTAACGTACGAGCAATTAACGGAGCTTTTTGACGTTGTTCCGGTGTCAAACGGGTATTCCGGCTACTCAAGGCCAAGCCATCGCCCTCACGAACGATCGGACAAGCATTGATCGTTACAGGGATATTCAATTGTCTCACCATCGCCCGGATCACAGCGATCTGCTGGAAGTCCTTTTCTCCGAAATAAGCGTTATCCGGCTCCACGATATAGAACAATTTACTTACCACCTGCGCTACACCGTTAAAATGCCCCGGACGCTTAGCGCCTTCCATTACCTCAGATACCGTTCCCAAATCAAATGTACGGGTATCTGGCTCCGGATACATCTCTTCTACAGAGGGAGCGAATACATAGTCACAGCCGGCAGATTCTAATAACACACAATCAGCCTCCAACGTACGGGGATACGTTTCCAAGTCGTGTTTGTCATTAAATTGGGTTGGATTTACAAAAACACTGACTACACATACATCATTGTTTTTCACGCAATGTTGTACCAAGCTAAGATGTCCATTATGCAGTGCTCCCATGGTAGGAACAAAGCCAATTTTCTTATTATCCTGCTTTGCCTCAGCAAGATAAGCCTTCAAATCTTTAATACTATTTACTATTTTCATCAGATAGATGCTTAATTGACGGTGCAAAGCAACTAAATAATTACCGTAAATAAAAGATTTTTCGTATCTTTGTAGCGTCTTTATAAAACTAGTTTACAGAATGGATGCAAAAAAAATCTTGTTTATAGCCCAAGAAATCACTCCCTACCTTCCCGAATCCGAGATCGCGACAATATGTAGAAATTTGCCGCAAGGAATTCAGGAGCGTGGTCGCGAAATCAGGACATTCATGCCAAAATTCGGAAATATCAACGAGCGCCGCAATCAGTTGCACGAGGTTATCCGTCTGTCTGGTATGAATCTTATTATTGACGACACGGACCATCCTCTGATCATTAAGGTAGCATCCATTCAATCGGCCCGGATGCAGGTTTACTTTATTGACAACGAGGATTTCTTCCAACGGAAATCCACGGTCAGCGATGAGAATGGAAATGAGTATGAAGATAATGACGATCGTTCGATCTTCTATGTACGCGGAGTATTGGAAACCGTAAAAAAATTGCGTTGGATTCCTGATGTAATCCATTGCCATGGCTGGATGTCAGCGTTAACGGCTCTTTACATCAAGAGAATGTATGCCGATGACCCGTGCCTGCGTAACGCGAAAATCGTTTATTCGATCTACAACGATGACTTCAAGAACCCGCTAAACAAAGATTTCGCGACAAAACTGAAGGCGGACGGAGCCAAAGAAGCTGACTTGAAGTTAATCAAGGCAGATACAAGTTTTGTGGCCTTAACCAAATTAGCGATTGATTTCGCTGATGGTGTAATCCAAGGTAGCGAGACGATCAATCAAGAAGTCCTTGATTATATCTCTGCCAAGAAAGATACTCCTTTCCTTCCCTATCAGTCACCGGAAACTTATATGGACGAGTTCAATAAGTTCTACGACGTGGTATTGGATTCTAACACGAAATAATAAATGTAGTAATGAAAATCAAGCTTTTAATACTTGGACTTGGCCTTGGTGCTAGCATTTTGGCCGGGTGTAATGATGATTTTAGTTCGATAGGAACAAGTATTCAGCCAGGCGACGATACAATTGCGGTATATATGGACACGTTCCAGATACAAGCCACTACGGTGCAATTAGATTCTATTTACGCAAGGTCTACTAGCGCCCAGTTGGGTGAACTCTACGATCCGCTGTATGGTAACCTTGTATCGGATTATATGTGCCAATTCTATTGTCCGAGTGATTTTCAATTTGCGCATACACCTTATGAGGGAAAAATTGATTCGGTGGAATTCAATATATATTATAATGGTTCCAATAAAAACGGTGTATGGGTAGGAGACTCCTTGGCGCCTATGCGTGCGGAGATCTTTAAAATTACAAGTCCGTTACAAAAGAATTTTTATACAAATATTGACCCTAAGCAATATTGCAATATGCAAGAGTCAATGGGTGCTCAAGCTTATACAGCTTATAACACAAGTATATCCGACTCCCTTAGAAACTCTGATGGTTACAGCCCTCATGTAAGCATTAAAATGCCTACTGAGTTCGGACAAAAATTTTATGATGAAACGATTAATAATCCGGGTACATTCAAGAATCAAGAAACTTTCAATGAGTTTTTCCCGGGGCTTTATGTAACAACTACCTTCGGTAGTGGTAATATATTGTCCGTGGCTAGCTCTGTCCTTAAGATATATTATAATTATGCGGTTAAAAGCACAGCAGGAAAAGACTCTTTAATAACCACGTGGGAAGCTTTCTCCGTCACTAAAGAGGTTATTCAGCTAAGTCGTTTCAAAAATACGGATATGAGTCAATTGCTACAACCGAACGACAGCTATGCATTCTTTAAGACTCCTGCCGGCGTTTGTACACGCATCGTTCTTCCGACACAGGAAATTACTCCGATCATGGAAAAACGTATCGTGAATAATTTACCACTAGAGTTAAAAGCGATGCCGCAAGAAGATTGGCAATATGCATTGGCTCCTCCTCCTTATCTATTAATATTGCCAGAGGATTCGGTAAAAAGTTTCTTTGAGGGTAGTCAGATTGACAATAATGTAACCTCGTTTCTATCCAAGGCTTACGATGCGACTACTCGTACGTACTCATTCCCGAATCTTGCCAATTTATTAAAATATCAGATGGAGAATAATCCGGACAAAGATTTGAGCCTACTTCTTATCCCTGTTCAACGAACAACTACCACAAACAACAGTTACGGTCAAAGTACAGTTGTTACAACAGCCATCACGAATTATCTAGCTCCTTCAGGAGTAAAGATACGAAAGGATGAAGAGGTGATGAAAATTGGTATTACATCATGTAAATATGTCAGATAGCAAAGAATCTATATAATAAAAAAAGCGAGATGTTTTTCATCTCGCTTTTTTTATATCCGTATCTCTAAGGCAAAAAATAACGGGTCCCTAAAAGGACCCGTCACTCTCCAAAAATAGTCTAGTCAAATCAATTAACGACTTATTTCTTCGCCGCCTTCTTTTTTAATTTATCTAATTCTTTCTGTAGACTCTCGATTTCCTCTCCTTGATTCTTAATCGTAGAAAGCAATGAATTCAATTCCTCATTCTCTATGTTTTCCGGGAATTCCGCATTCACACGAACAATGAAATCGGAAAGAACATTCATATAGTTATTAAATGCGTCATACGGATTATCGTAAGGGCTAAAGCCTCCCTGTCCCATATGCTTTGTACTCATATAATAGAAATGGTCACTGCTCTGCAGATAGTACCAGTCCTGACGGATACGACGAGTCTGAGACAAACGAACACGTTCACCGATCTCGTTAATCTTACGGAACGCTTCCTGCTGCAATACATTTCCTAACCAAGAACTACAATCTCTCTCCTCATCTACCCAAGAGATCGGATAAGGAACGGAGATAGAGTCTACCGGCTTGATCAATGTAAATACTTCCGATGGAGTAGAGAAACTAATACCCTTATCTGCGGCAAAACGAGGCAAAGCCTTGAAGAACTCAAAAATACCGGTTGAAGCTGGATGCAAAGATCCCAGCACCTCATAATTCATAAACAAATTAATGATTTGCTCTGAATCCGGAGTAGCAGCGATCCATGACATATACTTATCGGCTGTCAAAGGATACTCATTCCAACTATAATCACTGAAACGGTTCGATAAATCCTCGCTGAAACGGTCATTCTTCAATAATAAACTCAACTTCGGAGCTACGCAAGAAGAATACATATAGTTCGGACTCTTCCAACCTAAGATATGCTTAGCACCCTCCGTCAACATTCCCTTATAGCCCATCTCAGAAACCATAGCGGAAATATCATCCGAGTAAATCAACTCCGTATTACGGAACACTTTCGGTTTAACCCCGAATAAAGTCTTGATCTTATCTTCTTGTTTCTTTACTTGATGCTTGAACTCCTCCGGATCTCCCAAGGAAGAAAGAGAATGAGCATAAGTCTCAGACAAGAATTCCACATTCCCCGTAGCCGCCAATTCCTTAAAGCTATCGATCACTTCCGGAGTATAAATCTCCATCTGCTCCAACGCTACGCCGGAAATAGAGAACGCTACCTTAAACTTACCACCACTGGTCTTAATCATCTCCAAAATAGTCCGGTTAGCCGGCAAGTAACATTGTTCAGCTATACGATGGATAATCTCCTCATTCTGGAAATCATCGTAATAGTAATGGTCGTTACCTATATCGAAGAAGCGATATCTTTTTAAACGGAACGGCTGATGTATTTGAAAATAAAAGCAGATCGTTTTCATAATATTGTTTGTTTTATTTTTGTCTTGTCGTTAATTTATTTGTTACCTATCACATTGTCGTAAATACGACGAACCTTTTGTCCGGCATACTCCCATTTGATATTATCCACCTCTTTCTTACCTTCCACTTTCAAGAACTCATGCATGGCAGGATAAGTAATAATAGAATACATGGCATCCGCTAACGCCTCAATATCCCAATAATCCACCTTAATCGCATAATCCAAGATCTCGGCGCAACCGGATTGTTTAGAAATGATAGAGGGTACACCACATTGCATGGCTTCCAACGGAGAGATACCAAAAGGCTCGGAAACCGAAGGCATCACATATACATCACTGGCTTTCAACACCTCATAGACCTGCTTACCCTTCATAAATCCAGTAAAGTGGAAACGATCTGAAATATTACGTGCCGCAGCCAAACGAATCATTTGATCCATCATATCACCACTACCAGCCATCACGAAACGTGCATAAGGAGCCTTAGCCAAAACCTTTGCGGCAGCCTCAACGAAATATTCCGGCCCTTTCTGCATCGTGATACGACCTAAGAATGTAATAACCTTATCCTTTACACCCTTTTTATCTGGGATCGCTAAAATCTCAGGACTTAAAGGCTCTACGGCGTTATGTACGGTCGTTACCTTAGAGGGATCTTGATGATATTTCTCAATCACCGTCTGACGAGTCAAATTACTCACCGTTATGATATGGTCTGCATTGTCCATACCATTCTTCTCAATCGCATAGACATCCGGATTCACATTACCGCGACTACGATCGTAATCCGTAGCATGAACATGGATGACCAAAGGCTTACCACTCACATTTTTAGCGTGAATACCCGCCGGATAAGTTAACCAGTCGTGCGCATGGATGATATCATACTCTTCCGTACGAGCGATCACGCCTGCCACGATCGAATAGTTATTAATCTCTTCCAGCAAGTTATCCGGATAACGTCCGGAGAACTCAAGGCACCCTAAATCAGTCACATGACGATAACTGAAATCCGCATAAATATGATCCCTGTACTTATAATACTGGTCAGCGTTCATTCCCGCTTTGGAAACCCGTTGCTGCACATATTCACGGTCAACATCCTTCCAAACAATCGGAACTTGGTTGACACCCACTATCTTTAGAAAGCTCTGGTCTTCATCGCCCCAGGGCTTCGGTATACAAAAAGTAATATCCATATCGGGCTGCATTGCCATGCCTCGTGTCAAACCGAAACTGGCCGTTCCTAAACCGCCCAAGATATGAGGAGGAAATTCCCATCCAAACATTAATGCTTTCATAATGGTACTTAGTTTTATTCGGCGTTATACTTCTTCAACAAATCCACAACACGGAGGATAGCAGCAACGTTCATCGCAAATGAGACAGCTCCACGTCCGGTAAACGGCGGGTTACCATCAAACAATTCCGGGATCGTTCCTATACAATGCAATGACATCTCCTCCTCTAAGCTTATCAACATACGTTCAGCAAAAGCAACGCCACTCTTTCCAAATACACGCAAATAAGCTTCTAAATAGGCGCCTAACAACCACGGCCAAGCAGTACCTTGGTGATAAGCCAAATCACGTTCATATTGCGGCCCTACATAATACGGGCGATATCCTTCGCTCTTCGGACTCAAGGAACGCAAACCCTTCGGGGTAAGCAACTCTTTCGTCACGATATCCACCACGGCACGTTTCTGCATCCTCGTCAATGGGGAATAAGGCAATGCCACAGCGAAAATCATATTAGGCCGTACGCTCCAATCTACCGTAGAACCATTCACGGAATCGAACAAATAATTATACCCGTTCACAAAGGTTTCCGGGAACGATTTATCCATCGACTTGATAATCGGATCAATACCCTCGACAGGTACTCCCCCCATCAATTCTGTATAGAAACAAAGAGCATTATACCAAAGAGCGTTAAATTCCACTATATAACCGGAACGAGTTACGACAGGTTTTCCGTTTACGGTAGAATTCATCCAAGTAATCGCCTTATCTTTTCCATTAGCGAAAAGTAAACCATTCTCCATCAATTTCATATCGGGATGTTTCTGGTCCCGTATATAATCGATAACCTCTTTCACGAAATCGCCGTATAGCTCACGTGCCTTTTCAACGCCCTCATGTTTAGCATACTGTTGGATCGCCCAGATCGCCCATAAAAAGACATCCGGATGCTCGATCTCACGAATCACCGCATCGAAACGCCCATTAGCCATATACGCCCGCATCGCCGGCATCGCCGTATGCATGATCTTCTCAAAACGAACCGGATCATCGATAGACAACGTACTACCCGGAAGAGCTACGAACAAATCTCTCGCACGTACTTTAAACCATGGATAGCCCGCTAATAGATAAGCGTCGTCTTCCTTGGGACGAAAATAAAATTGCTGAGCGGAATTCTTCAAGCAATTGAAGAAGCTAGTACGAGGCGTACGAGCTACGACCTCATTCTCATACAGTGCCTTCAAGCGGGTAGTTGCCACTGCACTATCGCCAGCGCTGAAAATAATAGTCTCCCCTTTTTTGATAGGGACCTCGAAATATCCGGGAACATACAAATCCTCCTGATAAGGATATCCCCTCTCTTGTTCTTTCGGATACTCGATTCCATTGTACCAATACGGCTCATACACAAATTTAACTTTCTTGTTAAATTGCATATACAGTTCCGGATAACCGGGATACATACATGTCTTGATTCCGTTTGTGACTTCCTCGTAAGATTGGTTCACGTTACCATTGGCTTGCGTTAAGTTCTTCACGCTACGGAAAGCGAGGAAAGGACGGAAACGTAAGGTCGTAGCGGAATGAGCATCTTCCAACGTGTACTTAATCATGATACGATTCTCGTACATGGAAAACACTTTCTCTTTCGAGAAGATCACACCTCCTACACGGTAAAGCGTACGAGGTACTGTCTCTGAGCTATACTCGCGGATGTACTTATGTCCCTTGGGACTGAAATTATCACCTGCATATTTATGCAACCCAAGATTAAATTCGGCACCATGTTGAATTACCGTCTCATCAAAAGAAGACAGTAACACATGGTTGTCATCATCAATCGCAGGCACAGGCATAACGAGTAGTCCGTGGTATTTCCTGGTATTACAATCAACAACAGTAGTGCAGTGATAGGCTCCCAAACGGTTGGTTCGAAGCACCTCACGAGTCAGCGACTCTTCCAGGTTTATCATTACTGTTTTGTCAAATTTAAGATAACTCATATGTGTATTTGGGTTTTAAGTTACTTTCTTTAATATCAAAATGAAATTATTTTCGTTTCTGAGAATCAAAAGTATTATTTAATAACTAAAAAAACAAACTGTCTTTTATATTTATTTAGAAAAAAAGGCATCCTTCTTCTACGATAAACTTATAGATCAAGGCTTTAAAAAGAAAGGTGCTCTAAAGGAGTGTTTTCAAACATATAAATTTTTGTTAAATCAATTCTATCATCATATTCATCAAAGCTCAAAATCAAGGTACAGCCCCCCGAAAACAAGCCTCGGTTTAGTCATAGGAAATGTTCTATTTTTCATTTTAAATCAATCTGAATATAAAAACAGATGCCGATAATGTTCCTGTGATTAAAATGCCTACCTTTGCGGAAATTTTCAAACAATTTTTAATATGAGGAAGTTATTATATAATGTAGTAATTTTATTAAGTGCAATTCAAATGACACACGCAGCAAATAACCCTTTCTTTGGGAAGTTTAAAACACCGTTCGAGACCCCTCCTTTCGATAAGATCAAGATCGAGCATTATGAGCCCGCTTTCGACGAAGGAATCAAGCAAATGGAAAAAGAGGTGCAAGAGATCGCCAATAACCCGCAACCGGCTACTTTCGAGAATACGGTAGTAGCTCTGGAACGTAGCGGCAAATTATTGGAAACAGTCTCTTCTGTTTTTTTTAATGTATTAGGGGCAGAGGCTAACGACGAGATGATGGAAATCTCGCAACGTGTCTCCCCGAAGTTATCCCAGACATCCAATAACATCTTCTTAAATGAGAAACTACTTGCTCGGGTCAAATCAATCTATGATAAAAAAGAACAATTGAACCTTTCTACCGAGGATGCCAAATTGCTGGAAGACCTTTACGAGTCGTTTAAAGCGAATGGGGCTACGTTAAATAAAGATGACAAGGAAAAATACCGCAAGCTAAGTATGGACCTAAGCATGTTAACCTTGCAGTTCGATCAAAACGCCTTGAAAGATAAAAACCGGTTCGAATTACTAATAACGGACGAGAACGAACTATCCGGCTTACCCGAAAGTGCTCGTGACGCAGCGGCCATGTTAGCCAAAAGTAAAGATAAAAACGGATGGTTATTCAATCTCTCGGCTCCGAGTTACATTCCATTCATGCGTTATTCCGACAAGCGTGATTTGCGAGAGAAAATGTATCGTGAATACATGAGCGTAGGAAATAAAGGGGATGAGTTCGACAATAAGGACATTATCAAAAAGATCGTTAATATCCGCCTAGAGATCGCCCAGTTGATGGGATTCAAGAATTACGCCGAATATGCGCTGGAATACACGATGGCTAAAAACTCAGCGAACGTATACAAATTATTGAATCAGTTACTCGAAGCTTATAAACCGATAGCGATCAACGAATACAATGCGGTAGAAGGATTCGCGTTAGGTACAGAGAAAGAGAATATCACCGTTATGCCTTGGGACTGGAGTTATTATTCCGAGAAGTTACGGGATATCCGCTTCAAGGTAAACGACGAGATGACTCGCCCTTATTTCGAGTTGAGCAACGTAAAGAAAGGCGTATTCGGATTAGCTACCCAGCTCTACGGTATCACCTTTAAGGAAAACAAGAAAATCCCGGTTTATCATCCGGAAGTAGACGCTTATGAGGTATACGATGCCGATGGTAAGTTCCTTGCTATCCTTTATACGGATTTCTTCCCTCGTGACGGAAAACAATCCGGTGCTTGGATGAACAATATCAAGGCTCAATACAAAGATAAAGACGGAAAAGATAGCCGTCCTCAGATCGTTATCGTGATGAACTTTACCCGTCCGACAGACACGAAGCCCTCTTTGTTAAGTTTCGACGAGGTGAACACGCTCTTGCATGAGTTCGGGCACTCCTTGCACGGCATGCTAGCGCAAGGAACATATTCCAGCCTTTCGGGAACCAGCGTTTATCGTGATTTCGTAGAATTACCTTCCCAGATCATGGAGAACTGGTTGACTGAAAAAGAGTTCATAGATCAGATCGCCGTTCATTACCTGACCGGAGAGAAAATCCCGCAAGAGATGATACAAAGCTTGGTAAACGCCTCAAACTTCAACGCCGGCTACCTTTGCTGCCGCCAATTAAGCTTTGGCTTGCTGGATATGGCATGGCATACGTTGGAGCAACCTTTCGACGGTGACGTAGCGGCATTCGAGAAAAAAGCTTGGGCTCCGACCGTAATCATGCCGGAAGTACCGGAAGCCTTGATGGGCACAAGCTTCGGACATATCTTCTCCGGAGGATACGCGGCAGGCTATTACGGATATAAATGGGCCGAGGTATTAGACGCCGACGCTTTCTCCGTTTTCAAATCGAAAGGAATCTTCAACAAGGAGGTCGCGAAATCTTTCCGTGACAATATCTTATCCAAAGGTGGTACGGAAGATCCCGCCGTGTTATACAAGCGTTTCCGTGGACAAGAGCCTACGATAGACGCTTTATTAATCCGTAATGGTATTAAGAAGTAATAATTTACCGGGCGATAAGCCCGGTAAATCTAAATAATCACTACCTTTGTGTCTGGATTAAAAGACAAAAGAGTAAACAAATGTGCGAGAAAACAGAAAAACAGCACGAATTAGATAAACGTTACCTGCGAATGGCCGCTATCTGGGCCGAGAATTCGTACTGTAAACGACGCCAAGTGGGCGCATTATTAGTAAAAGATAAAATGATCATATCCGACGGATACAATGGAACACCCGCCGGTTTTGAAAATGTTTGCGAAGACGAGAACAATGTCACCAAGCCTTATGTTCTACATGCGGAGGCTAACGCCATCACAAAAGTGGCAGCCTCATCGAACAGCAGTAAAGGAGCGACCATTTATGTGACCTCCTCCCCTTGCATTGAATGCGCGAAATTAATCATACAATCCGGGATCAAGCGAGTGGTCTATTCCGAGAATTATCGAATAGCGGACGGCTGCGAATTATTGAAGCGTGCCGGTATCATAGTAGATTATATAGATTTGAACGAATAAATAAAACGTTTTTATGGATAAAAACAAAAGACTGACCGTATGGCTCCCGGTTATCATCGCAGCTAGTATCGCTTTAGGTATCTTTATTGGGAACCATTATTTATCTATCAGTCAAGGAAAAAAACGGTCCTACTCCAGCGGCAACAAGATAAATGCCATCTTGGACATTATCGACGAGCAATATGTTGACACGGTTAGCATGTCTAAGTTGGTAGAGAGTACGATCCCGAAAATATTCAGTGAATTAGACCCTCACTCCGTATATATCCCCGCGGAAGACGCTTCCGTGGTGAATGAGGAGCTGGAAGGTTCTTTCAGTGGTATTGGCGTATCATTTAATATGCAAACCGATACGATCCTAGTGATTAGCGTAATTAGCGGCGGTCCCGCAGAGAAAGCAGGTTTACTGCCCTTCGACCGGATCATCTCGATCAATGATTCTATTTTTTCCGGAAAGAAAAAGAACCAAGGAGAGATCATGAAGACACTTCGGGGCGCAAAGAACAGTACGGTGAAACTAGGCGTACAGCGAGGGAATTCTCCTGAGTTGCTCTATTTTGACGTAACCCGTGGAGATGTCCCAGTTAATTCGGTCGATGTTTCTTATGAGGCGGCTAAAGGTATAGGTTACATCAAGGTTAGCAAATTCGCCCGGAATACTTATAATGAGTTCATCACGGCGATCGCCAAGTTAAAACAAGCGGGCTGTACCTCTTTCGTGATCGACTTACGGGGTAATACCGGCGGATATATGGATGCCGCTATCAATATGATTAACGAGTTTATGCCGGAAGGACGCTTGATCGTCTACACGGAAGGTAAGTCGTTCCCCCGTTCCGACGTATACGCGAACGGAACCGGAACTTGTAAAGACGCCCCGATCGTAGTATTGACCGATGAGATCTCGGCTTCCGCCAGTGAAATATTCTCCGGAGCGATTCAAGATAACGACCGGGGTACGATTATCGGACGAAGAACGTATGGCAAGGGTCTGGTACAAACTCAAATGTCATTGAGCGACGGTTCAGAGATGCGATTGACCATCGCCCGTTATTACACGCCGTCCGGTCGCTGCATCCAGAAGAAATATGAGATGGGTAATACGGACGCTTACGACCAAGATATCTATAACCGATATATGCACGGCGAGTTTGACTCGGCCGATAGCATCAAGATGGATGATTCCTTAAAATATCAGACCGTAGGCGGACGTACCGTATACGGCGGGGGCGGTATCATGCCAGATATCTTTATCCCTCGTGACACGAGTGGCGTTACCTCTTACTACTCAAATGTGGTAAATAGCGGCGTGCTTTACCTGTATGCGCTCGAGTACTCAGACCGCCATCGGGAGAAACTAGGCTCATTCAAGACTTGGGAGGAATTATATAATTACTTGCAGCAACAACCGCTCCTTTCCGACTTCGTGAACTTCGCGGCTACCAAGGGCATCAAGAGACGTCCCACATTAATTAATATATCCGGCAAGTTAATCGAGAACCAATTGCAAGCGTATATCGTAAGGAATTTCTTCGACGAGGCGGGCTTCTACCCCATTTTCCTAAAAGATGACGTTACCTTATTACGTGCGATCAAGATCTTGCAAGAGGGAAAATCCGTGCCGAACGCGGAACTATTAAAACAATCAGCGAATGGAGACTTACACAGCCAAGCAGGCCCTACGAAAAGATATGGCCTCTCGAAAGAAAGAATATTCGAGGATTACCTTGTGCGAGCTATCGGATAAGATCATGAACCGCTTGGAACAGACGGAACTGTTCCAAGCGGCTTCTTGTATCGCCCTTTATCACGCTATAGCGGGAGAAGTGCAGACCGCCGGCTTTATCGAGAAATGGTACCAAAAGAAAAAGCTTCTGTTGCCCTTGATCGTTGGTGATGATTTGAGATTGCTTCTTTACGAAGGACCGGAATCCTTAAAACCCGGACCTTTCGGGATATTAGAGCCTAAGGCGGACGGCATAGAAGTTCCAAAGAATGAGATCGACTTGATTATCGTGCCCGGAGTCGCCTTTGATAAAGACAAGAACCGCATGGGACGAGGAAGGGGATTCTACGACCGCCTTCTTTCCACGCTCAACGCTCCCAAGGTTGGCATATGCTTCGGGTTCCAGATGATACCGCAAGTCCCGGTAGAGCCACTCGACAAGAAAATGGATTACGTAATAACAGAAGACACCATCTATTGATCTCTCCGCAGAATATATACTTACTGGGTCAAGCCATATATACTTACCGAGGCTGGGCAGTATATGTTACTTGACCCTGTAAGTAATATTGCGAATGGTAAAGCCACACTCAATGAAAAACGATGTTGGTAATGACCGAGGCACCCGCGTAATCATTCAAGCTTTTCACCAACCGTTCCCGGCAAAGCGTCAACTCGCTACGAAGTACGGAGGAAGTCAATGAGACATGAAGCACCTTATCACGTACATATATATTACGTGTGTACTGCATGATCGTAGGCCCTAAAACTTCTCCCCACGCACGCTGAACCCGGATCTCCATCATTTTCTCGTACAACTCGGTATTATCCTCGAAAAAGTCACGAAGCACCTCACCCAATGTCTGTGTATTTCTTCTCTGCATCCTTATTCCTCCATAGGTTGTACCTCGCCACGTTCCACACGGAAGAGGGCATAGTCATGATTCATAGCCAATAAGATCTCATCCAGATACTTCCGGTTCGTATCCGTAATAAAGATCTGCCCGAAGCCATTCTCACTGACCAGTTTGATGATCTGCTCCACACGGCTAGCGTCCAGCTTATCGAAAATATCATCCAACAGCAAGATAGGTGTAGTCTGTCCCCGTTTATTTAGGAAAGCGAACTGAGCGAGTTTCAAGGCGATCAGATACGTCTTATTCTGTCCTTGCGAACCAACCCGGCGAATCAGGTACCCGCCCAACGTCATTTCCAGCTCATCCTTATGGATACCGGAAGAGGTATAGCCCAATATACGATCCCGTTCCCGGCTCATCGCCAATTTACCGGCAAGCTCCGTTTCCTCCAATTGCGAGATATAATGTAGCCCTACCTCCTCGGCAGAGCCGCAGATCGTCTGGTAGTACTCATTAAAGATCGGGGTAAAATCCTCCACCAGTTTTTTCCGCTTCTCGTAAACGATTTGGCCGTACATACCCAGCTGCATCTCCAATACCTCATAAAGAGAGGCATCCATGCTCTGATCTTTCAGCAACGTATTCCGTTGGAGCAACGCTTTATTATATTGGATAAGCGCATGCAGATAAGGCTTGTCCTGCTGCGAGATGATTAAGTCCAAAAAACGGCGTCGCTCATCGCTCCCCCCTCGGATCAAGTCGGCATCAGCCGGAGAGACCATGACCAACGGTAATAGGCCGATATGCTCGGACAGCTTGTCGTACTCCTTCTTATTCCGTTTGAACTGTTTGCGTTGCCTACGCCGCATGGCACAGAAAATCTCCTCCTCACGTCCCTCATAATCATAGTTACCCTGCACCACGCAAAGATCTTGATCACTGTTTATTATCTGGCTATCAGGCGTATTGACATGACTCTTGCAAAACGAGAGATAATGAATGGCATCCAATAGATTCGTCTTCCCCATCCCGTTATTGCCGAAAAAGCAATTCATCTTGGGCGAGAAAATAACCTCGGACTGAAGTATATTTTTGTAATTGAGAACAGAAAGCTTCTTTAGTATCATCTAAACCGTATTAATCGTACAAAATTAAAAAATATACTTCTAAGTATAGATTATATCAGCAAAAAAAACTACTTTTGCGCTTTGAATCGCCAACCGTATGGTATGGCTTAAAATCAGCGATAAAATTAATAAATAACTATAACACATTATGGCTACTAAAGAAAAGGACACCAACAAGGAGTTAGAAGTAGAAGAGATTGTCTCCAAATCGGAGCAATTCATTGAAAACAATTCAAAGAAGATTATTTACGGTATAATAGCTGTCGCACTCGTTGTTGGAGCTGTTTTGGGAATCAAGCATGGTTATTTAGTTCCTCAGGAGAAAAAAGCCGCCGCCGCCATGTTCAAGGGCGAGCAATACTTCGCCAGAGATTCTTTCGCCTTGGCTTTAAACGGCAATGGAGCTGACTATGAAGGTTTCGAGGCTATCATCGACCAATATGGAAGCACGGACGCCGGAAACTTGGCGAAGGCTTACGCAGGTATCTGTTACTACAAGATGGGCGATACACAGAAAGCGCTCGATTTATTGAAATCTTTCAGCGGAAAGGACCAAATGGTATCTCCAGCGGTTACAGGCTTGATCGGTGATTGCTACGTGAACATGGGTAATACGAAAGAAGGAATCAGCTATTTCGAGAAAGCCGCTAAGGAGGCCGACAATGAGGTAATCAGCCCGATTTACTTGAAGAAGGCCGGTATCGCTTACGAGAACTTGAAAGAGTATGACAAGGCTGTAAAGGCTTACACGACTATCAAGGACAAGTATTACACTTCCATGGAGGCATCCGATATCGATAAGTATATCACCCGTGCTTCGGCAGGAAAATAAATAAACAGTATATTATATAGTATAACAGAGGATGTCTCGGTCAAACAAGGCATCCTCTTCTTTTAAAGAGACAAGTATGGCTACAGCTTATCAGAATTTATCCGAGTACGATTTCAACAGCGTACCCGATGCTTCGGAGATGAACATCGGCATCGTAGTTGCGGAATGGAACAAGAACATTACCGAGAAGTTATTGGAAGGTGCTTGCAACACGCTTGAAAAGCACGGGGTGAAACCGGAGAACATCGTAGTTAAACGAGTTCCGGGTAGTTTTGAACTGACTTTTGGAGCCAAAAGATTGGCCGAGACTAAAGAATTAGACGCCGTGATCGTTCTGGGATGCGTCGTAAGAGGCGACACGCCACATTTTGATTACGTTTGTTCCGGCGTTACTCAAGGCATTACAGAATTGAATTTAATGTACGATATCCCTTTCATTTTTGGCCTGTTAACTACCGACACCATGCAGCAATCCGAGGATCGTGCGGGAGGTAGATATGGCAATAAAGGGGACGAGGCAGCGGTTACCGCAATAAAAATGGTAAATTTTTCTGCCTAAACGCTTGCAGGTTTCAAAATAAATCGTACCTTTGCACTGCAATTAAGAACAAGGGGGCAGTTACCAGAGTGGCCAAATGGGGCTGACTGTAACTCAGCTGGCTTTCGCCTTCGGTGGTTCGAATCCATCACTGCCCACCTTAATTGATCGGTTCACTATGTGAACCAATTCTTTCGAAAACCGAAAGAATACATATTGCGGAAGTAGCTCAGTTGATAGAGCATTAGCCTTCCAAGCTGAGGGTCGCGGGTTTGAGCCCCGTCTTCCGCTCTAGGAAAAGAGGAAAATCGAAAGGTTTTCCTCTTTTTTTATATCCTCACGATACTATATATCCGGGATAATGTCTACTTTAGCCCCCAATACAACAAATAACAAAAAGAGAGATGAAGATGGTGAAAGGGATATACGTGTTGCTGACAATGTTCCTATTGATGGGATGCGCTACGGTAATGAATCCTTATAAAATGGATAACCGGATGCATAAGATAGAGCTAGGGATGACCAAGCAAAAGGTTATATCGATACTAGGAAAGGATTTTGAGTCGGCTGGCGCACGAATAACCCCGGACGGCCCCATAGAGAGTATCAGTTATAAGACGGTCACCATGACGATAGCCGACTACTCTGAAGGCTACTACATCCTAAGCTTCAAGAATGGGATACTGGTAGAATGGTTCAAGGAAAAGACACCGATCAATAACAATACAGCGAACTAAGGTCTCCTTTTAGGCTACTAAAAACAAATAAGGCAGATGCCTCTGGGCATCTGCCTTCATTCTTTTACGATTATAAACTTTCTTCGATACATGAATCTATAGGGGGTAAAACGAAATGTGTAAAAACAGCATAGAGTAAAAAGGGACTTGTTTAACTGAAAAACAATAGGTTAGACGTGTAGTTGAACAACAGGCTGGGAAAAACGATTTGCGCAAACGGTTTAATTGAATTGAATTGCGTTTTAAATTTGAATGGGTTTTGAACGGATTTCTTGAACATAAGTTTAATTGTGCGGTAGATTCGGTTTAATATGGGGGGCTGCATGGGCGCAAACGGGGCACGCAGGGACGTTTTATTGGCTCGGACGGGCATTTGATTGCCAAAGAGGTGAAGGGGCTTTAAACGGCCTCTTTTCTTTTGACTGATTCCGGCTGTAGCTTTGTAAAATACTTCTTCGATTATTCTATATAATTATTATTTGGTATATTTGCGAGAAATAAAATGCTAAATGAATTATGACGAAGGTTATCCATGTACATTTGATCTATGAGAAGAAGAATTACTATTTCGGTAGCCTTTCAGCCATCTTTGACGTGTTGACAGAGGCAGAAGTCGGGATTACCAAAAGCAGCCTTTTGCACGCTGGATTGACGGATGGTGGCTGCAAGATTACAAAACGGGCGATGATTATCCAGTCGCACCTGATAAGAAGCAGTAAGTAGTTGTTTTATTAGTATTTAAGTCGTATTCATACGGCTTTCCTTATGATAGCGGGTTTCCTACCGGTTTGAACGGACGGAAATACCGCTTTTTTATGTTGGGAGGACAGTTGGGGGGACGTTTGGGGGGGACAAAAAGCATTATGCAAAAACGAAATGTGTTTAAAAGGGGGACATTTGGGGGGACAAAACAACTATTATTTTACCTTGATTCGGATATGAAAACTATCCAAAAATATATAAAAAATGAGGTTTATTTGGTTATTAAGGTGGGTAAATTATATATAGTTCAATACTATTTTGCTATATATAATTTACTACAACTGCCTGTTTTATTTGCTTTTATGTATTTATACTACTTAAATTATAGTATTCATTCTAATACTAAACTTTACAAGGGCCATTGCACTAATCCGAGAAATAGGGATGTCTTTCGGATCATGGTGCGGGTTATAGCTCACCAGTTTGATATACCCATTCCGATCGCTATGATTTACATACTTCACGCATACATATTCATCTCCTTCTATATCATAGGAAACGATATACATTTCGCCAAAAATTACATTGTCAAAATCTAATATTTCTTTATAACCAACAATGTCTCCAGATTTTAATAATGGATACATACTATCCCCTCTCACATAAATAGCCCCATCGCAACGTGGTATATCTGGCATAGTAATCTCTCCGAGAATGTTTTGGTCTTTGTTGGAAAAGATTGTTTTCAAGTTAGCGGCAGCTTCCACATTATATACTGGTATAGATTGTTGGGTAATGATTCTGTCGGCTACTTTTGGGTGATGAATAATCTGGATTTCGGATAAATTGTCTTTTTTTACCGTGTCCTTGTCGCCCGTCAGCGGTAAAGAGTCCTCTCTAAACTTAGAACCACGACCTGTTAGGAGCCAGTCTATATTAATATGTTCACATTTCGAAAACACCTTATCGTAATCCATACTATCTCTACTCACCCAATTTGACAAGGTTGATTTAGATACACCTAAAAGTGTAGCTAACTCTGTGTCTCTGTTTATGTTATAGGCCTCTTTTAGTCTATTCAGAATATCTTGCTTAGAATAAAAAGTTTTCATTTTGAAAATAATTTAGCTGAAAACATTTGGTAGTTTTCAAAATGTGTACTAATATTGCAGTGTGTTTAAAGTATGAACACGCCTCAAAGATATAAAAAGGCGGTCATATAAACGAATATTAGAAGTAAAACTTAAAAATGACAAAGGATATGAAGGACGAGATTAAGGAATGGCAAGTACAGAGCAACAGGTTAAAGGTTACGAACTTGCTGATGTTGGACGGTGTGAGTTTTAACTATAACAAAGAGAATGGCATTGTGTTTTCCGCTCCAGATTCTTACGTCAAGAAAATGATTCATACCCTGAGGAATTGCTACGGATGTAGTACGAAACCGATTATAAACGAATATAAATAAGAAACGATGAAGGCAAAAGTGATTATCGCACAGGCGACGGCAGAAACAGTAGGATTTCTTTACGAACTGGTTAAGGGAATGGCAGAGAAAACGGCTATCAAGGCTTATCCGAGCGTGGACTATCAAGCCGTGTTCTTTCCGGTGGATAAACACGACCTGTCTTTTGTGAAGCGGGTATTGGTAGATAGGAACTTTTCTTTTAGGGTGGAAAATACTGAATAACAACAACAAAGATTAACGAGCAAAGCAAATAGTTTCTCGGATAATAGATAGCCCGAAAAGACGGGTGGGCGATTAGTTCAGGCAGGTAGAACAGGCGAAACTTATCCATAGAAGCCATTGTCCCCGGTTCGAATCCGGGATTGCCTACAAGTAAGTAACAACAATAACAGATTAAAACAGATATAGAAATGAAGAGACGAATCGTAGTAGAACATGGGGAGGTAAAGCGGATCGCTTTACTGATGAACTGTACATGGGAAATGGTATCGCACTCGCTGGCTTACCGGAAAAACACCCGGCTGGCGCAGGCGATCCGGAAAATGGCTTTGATGCGTGGCGGCATAGAAGTGGGTAACGAATCTGAAAACAACGTGAACCATGAAAGCGGAATTATTGAAACTGTTTAGCAGTGAGATTGCTTGGTGGCGCACCTTTACCGGGAAAGAGAAACTATACACCGTGTACTTCCTGTTGAGCTTTATGCTGGTGGCAGGTATGGCGGACTATAACCCGATATGGGTAATGATTTTAGCAGTGCTGAACTTTGGCAATTCGGCGCGGCTGTTGAAAAGAGTGCCGATGGATAAATTGAAGGAGGAATAAATCATGGCTACCAAGAAAGTATATGATGCCTGTTGCAGGAAATTACAATCAATGTCTTTGTCCTGTATCAACAGCAGGGGCGGATCCAAACGATTGTTGAAGCCGGATATGCACAAGCTATTTGGAGAAAAACTCATTGTTGATGAGTCTGAACTGTTGAGATGCGGCGAAGTTGAAAAGCGCAGACATCTTTATGAGGATAAGGTCCTGAGGCTCCTTTATCTGGAAAACCAGTCTTACGTGGGCTTCGGTGTCGAAAAATAAGAAGCAATCGTCATGAAAATGTATCTGCATTCCTTTTGCGAATTGTTGGCAAAGCCGTACTACAGGCAAAAGTTTCTTTCGCCCTTCTTCCTCGCTATAGGCTTCTACTTGAAAGCCAAAAAGCATAATAAAACTTGGGTAGTCAGTATGTAGGTATTTATTCATGGCGCAAATATAAGCAAATAAATTGAGCGATGGAATATTACGATAACGAACTATGTGTGACCTACAAGGAGCTAACCTCCGGTAGTGATCCTGTGATAAAGTATCAGACTTTAAGGAAAAACATCACTAGAGGGAACATCAGAACCGCCAATCGTGGTGGCGGCGAAGGTTCCTACGCATTGATAATCTATTCCTCGCTCCCCGAGAAATACAAGGCCCGTTATGTGGCGAAATATGGTGATCCGGTAGAAGCATTAAAATTACAACGTATGAGAAACAGGGTGAAAATAGACGAAAAGGCAAGAGAGTTTTACGAGACGTTCAAATACGACATGAACGGTGTTCAAACAGGGCTTAGCAAAAAACTGATAGCAGAATATACTTTGAACGCTTCGGTGTTGAATACCTTGGTGTGTGACTTGGAAGATAAGACAACCAACCGGAAGATGTTAGGTAACAGCCTTAATACTTTGTGGGAATGTGTCGCCGCCACCAGTGAGAACCTGCGTAAAATCTATGGGCATACCCTGCCGGAAAATCTTGTGCGACTGAGGGGGAAAATCCGATGCTACAAATTACAGGGATACCCTTCCCTTATCTCCGGTAAGGTAGGTAACGCCAGTACGTTGAAGATAACCGAAGAGGCAGGTCGTTTCCTGATCGCTTTGAAACGCAGCCGGGTTCCGGTCTATACCGACTTGCGTATATTCGAGGAGTACAACCGGATTGCTTCGGAAAAGAGCTGGAAACCGCTGAAAAGCAAACGTAGCCTGACGATGTGGTTTGCACGTCCGGAAATACAGCCGCTTTGGTGGGATGCCGTATATGGCGAACTTTCGGCGCACCAGCGTTTCGGCCGCAAACACCGGACGGAACTGCCTTCACGTCGCGACACGCTTTGGTACGGTGACGGGACGAAACTGAACTTGTATTATCGGGACGAGAGCGGGGATATGCATACCACGATGGTCTATGAGGTAATGGATGCGTACAGCGAAGTGTTGCTGGGATATTACATCAGCGACCATGAGAACTTTGAGGCGCAATATAACGCTTACCGCATGGCCATCCAAGTAAGCGGTCATAAGCCTTATGAAATTGTGCACGACAACCAGGGAGGCCACAAACGACTGGAAAGGGAGAAAGGGACAACGGAACCCGGCTTCTTCGATTTGATTTGCCATGTACACCGTGCGACTGCTCCGTACAGCGGTCAGTCCAAAACGATTGAAAGCGCATTCGGTCGTTTCCAGTCGCAGGAGTTGAACAAAGACTGGCGGTTTACTGGAATGAATATCACCGCCAAAAAAGAAAGCAGCCGCCCGAACTTAGAATTTGTCGAAGCGAACAAAGATAAACTTTTCACATTGGAAGAACTGAAAGCCCACTATGCCGAAGCTCGCAGGGTATGGAACGAGGCCAAGCACCCGGCGACTGGGATTCCCCGCATTGAGATGTACGAAAAAAGTGTGAATGAGGAAACGGATGTGGTGACGGTTTACGATATGGTAGACATCTTCTGGGTTTGGACGAAACGTCCTGCCACCTTCACCGATTCCGGTATAGAAATTACTATCGGCGGGAAGAAACTGCCCTACGAGGTGTACGAGCGTCCCGGTGTACCCGACCATGAATGGCGTATAAAGAACACCTACCGCACTTTCTATGTAAAATACGATCCGAACGACCTGCGTAGTATCCGTCTATATTGGGAGGACAACGCTGGGGAACGTCGATTTGAACGGGTGGCCGAGCCTTACATGGTTATCCACCGTGCCCTGCAGGACCAAACGGAAGGTGAAGCCGCCTTTATCCGGCAGGAACAGGAGGCGAACATACGCAATCGCATCGATCGTCAGGTTATCGCCAAGGAGATAGAATATGCTTATGGTGTGGCTCCGGAACAACACGGGTTGAGTACTCCGAAAGTAAAAGGTGTTACCAAAGAAGTGCAGCAGGAAATAGATCGACGCACAAAGAAATATGCACGTAATCCGGAAGAATTGCAAATCGGACGTGCCACCAAGAAAGCCAGCCTCCTTACTTGGGACCAGCTAACGGAAAGCAAGACAGTAGATACCCGCAAGGTGGCAGGTAAACTATAAATAGAAAACAATAACGATAAAATATAATTGAAATGGAACCATTAAGTAGCAAAGAAAAAGACGTGATCCGGGAGAGTCTTCGCGTCTATGTCGCCAAATATCCGAGCCAAAACAAGGCAGCGGGCAGTTTGAAGAACACCAGTGTCGGCACGATCAGCAGTATCATGAACGGCAAATATGAGAATATTTCGGACGATATGTTCCGCAAGATCGCCTCGCAGGTAGGCAGCGGAAAGGCCGAAACCGGCTGGCAGATCGTGGAAACGTCCGCTTATCAAGAAATAAGCTATGTGCTGGATGACGCCCAGCGCTGGCGCAACGTGACGTGGGTGGTCGGCGAGGCCGGATGCGGAAAGACGACGACGGCACGCCTTTACACGAAAGAGCACAAGGAGGTTTTCTATATCCTTTGCTCCGAGGACATGAAGAAGGGTGACTTCGTGCGTGAGATCGCCCAAAAGGTCGGGATCAAGACGGACGGGCACAATATCCGTGAGATCTGGGGCCTGATCCTGGACGACGTGATACAGATGGATGCGCCGCTTTTGATCTTCGACGAGGCGGACAAGCTGACCGAGCCGGTGTTTCATTACTTCATCAGCATGTACAACAAGCTGGAGGACAAAAGCGGAATCGTTTTCCTTTCCACCGACTATATCAAGAAGCGCATCAGCCTCGGTCTGCGTCACCAGAAACCCGGATATAAGGAGTTTTTCAGCCGCATGGGGCGTAAATACTTCGAACTGGAGGAGACGACCTCCGGCGATGTCTACTCCATCTGCGTGGCCAACGGTGTGCAGGACAAGAAGAAGATCGAGGAGGTGATCCGGGATGCCGAGCCGTGCGACTTCGACCTTCGCCGCGTGAAGAAGGCAATCCACCGAGCCAAACGGATGGGTGAGTAAAACAGCGTTTTAATAACATTCAAACACCGTTCAAAAGATATGAAACGAGCATTGAGCGTCCGGGATATACTGGACAAAAAATATAATACTTTCCCCTTCGAGGGAAAATGGAAAGAGGCGTTCGGCACACCGGAGCGTGTTGGCGTGTGGTTTATCTGGGGAAACAGTGGCAATGGTAAGACATCGTTCGTCATGCAACTTTGCAAGGAGCTTTGCAAGTATGACCGGGTAGTTTACAACAGCCTAGAGGAGGGCGCGTGCCTGACGGTACAGAACAACCTAAAGATGCACGGCATGTCGGAAGTAAGCCGCCGGCTGGCTTTCATACAGGAGGACATGGAAGCGTTAAAAGCCCGTTTACGTCGCCACAAGAGTTATAACATCGTGGTGGTTGACAGTTTCCAGTACACCCGCATGAGTTACCGTGACTACATCGCGCTGAAAGAGGCCTTCCCCGGCAAGCTGTTCGTCTTTATCAGCCATGCCAAAGGCAAGAATCCGAAAGGCGACGCAGCCGAAAGCGTGATGTATGATGCCACGCTGAAAATATGGGTCGAGGGAGGAAAGGCTTTCAGCAAGGGACGGTTTATCGGTGAGACCGGCGAATATGTCGCCTACCCGAAACTGGCCGAGGAGTATTGGAGTGACAATGGGACAAAAGCGGTGAGTCATGAATAAGAAAAGGATTTACCAGTTAGGCATGGAGCCGCAATACGCCGCCCACGTGCTCCTGCTTTGGAACGAGGGTGAATATCCCGGCGACATTCGGGTACGGCGTGCCAAGACCGCCGGTCTGATAGTTGTCGAGGTCGAGGAGCTGGAACTGGTTAACAAAATCGTGAACGCCACCCGCTGCAAGGTGGCTATAAAGGAAGTTGAACAACATAAATAACAGGATCATGGACGAAGTGATAGAAGCAATCGTAAACTATGCGGTCAAGAAAACGGAACGGTTCACGTTCTGCGACCAAGCCTTTATTTTCACGGAACTGTCGGAACGCCTCACCGGGCTTTCGCACGACGTGCTGATGGCCGAGTACGGATTTAAAGAGGAGGACTTCGAATGAGCAGGAACTACGCACGTTTTTATATCCTCTTGAACCGTCTACCCACGGAGGATAAGGACGAGTTGAAAGCCTCGCTGGTCAACCAATACACCGGTGGCCGGACCGAATCGCTTCGGGAAATGACCGTTAATGAGTACGATGCCATGTGCGAGGACATGCAGCGTATGGATGAGAATTACAAGGCGCGGGAAATCTACCGGGAGCGGCTACGGCAGAAACGCTCCACGGCACTAAAGTTGATGCAAAAGCAGGGCATTGACACGACCGACTGGAACCGGGTGGATGCCTACTGCCAGAATCCCCGGATTGCGGGCAAGAAGTTTGCCCGGCTGACGACCGAGGAACTGGATACGGTGGCCATCAAACTTCGGATCATCCAAAGGAAAGACAGGGAAAAGAACACGGATTATTCACAACTAAATTAATTAAAGCTATGACAGAAGAAAGAAAAGCCGTTGAAATGACGGACGAAGAACTGAAACAATTCGAGGCGTTCAGAGAAGAACAGGCCGCGAGGAAAGCCAAGGAACAGGCCAAACGTGACCGTGAGGCCTACAAGGAACTGGTGGACGAGACCATCGAGGGGGCTATCCCGTTGCTCCAGGACCTTAGCCAGGGGATCAAGGAAACGAAACTGGCAGTATTGAACGACTTTCGCAGCGTCATCAATATGAAGGCGGAAGTATTGAGGTTGAAAAAGGACGGCCAACGTACAGACACCTTTACCAATTCCGCAGGAGACAAACGTATCACCGTAGGGTATTATGAGACCGACGGCTACCGAGACACGGTGGAGGACGGTATCGCCATCGTAAAGGAGTATATCGAGGGGCTTGCCAATAACGAGGAAACGAAAGCACTCGTAAAAATGGTACTCCGTCTGTTGGCCCGTAACGCGCAAGGAACGCTGAAGGCGAGCCGTATCGTCCAGCTTCGCAAGATAGCCGAGGAATCGGGAAACGAGCGTTTCATGGAAGGCGTTCAGATCATCGAGGAGGCCTACCAGCCGGCAATCAGCAAACAGTTCATCCGGGCCGAGGTCAAGAACGATAACGGGGCATGGATAGCGATACCATTAGGAATGACAGAGGCATGAGCAAGCAACAACACGCGCTATTGATCCAGCCGCCGCTCTTCCCGAAAGAGTGTCCTGTCGAACGGGTCGAGTTCGGCGGCTTCCCCTGTAGTTATTGCCACGGTAACGGCTGGTTCTGGGGAGTGGATGACTACGGGGAGCGCGTCAAGCAGGATTGCCCCGTGTGTAAAGGGAACAAACGTCTGAAGGCGGTCGTGACAATCGATTGGAAGGCAGACGAAACGGGTAATAACAAATAATATAAAACGAAAAAAATGAACAATATATTAGAACGAATTAGAAGGAAACAGCAAAGTCAGCGGTTTAAATCGCAACAACCAACCACCGTTGAAATCCCCGCGCCAAAGCGGGAAAAGACAATTCCGCCGCATATCGTAGTCTGTAAGGTCTGCGAAGGCAAGGGGACGAATGAGGGCGTGACTTGCCCGCAGTGCAAAGGTTCCGGGCGTGTGATCGTATCGTGTGAGGTAACAACGTATGTATCGGCTTATGTGCCGGAAAACGAAGTGTGAAAAAGAAAAGGAGGGATAGTCATGATAAAAGCGGAAGAGGCCCGTCGCATCGCGAACGGCAACTCGGTGGAGATCCGGCAACGGCTGGAAGCCATCGGCAAGATGGTCGAGCGTGCGGCCAAGGAAGGACGCCACCAAGTGGATATCCAGTCCGAGATATCGGATCCCGGACTGATATCCCCGATCATGGAGCAGCTAACTGTACTAGGCTATTACGTGACAAGTTTCAGCTTGAAGGAATTGAGTTTAAAAATTAAATGGTAAGGAGGATATGACATGAAAAAAACAGAGTTGTTTTTCAGTTTTTTGTTCGCGATCGGCGTGCTGATCGTAGCGGCCATGATCGCTTATATAGGTTTTCTGGCGCATTGGACGGTTGGATTGCTCGCCACAGGCATTGAGATAGCGATCATCTCGTTCATTTTCGTTAGCGGTGTCAGGACAATGAACGATAAAAAAAGACAATGAATTATGGGATATGATTTAATACCTAAGCAAAAAGGGGTCGATTGTAAAAGCGGGATGATATTTACATGGCCCGTCATACTGAATGAAACCGGTGCTTGCTACCTGTTTGGCTATGGTGACCACACATTTTCTCTGGGAAAATATATTTATGACGGTTCCCGAAAAGATGGCAGTCCGGTAAGCAATGACGGGTTTGAAGTCATAAAGGAAGACGCTATTATCATGGCGAGGTTGTTCCGGGGATATGTCTCTGTGAAAAGAGCATTGCGAGAAGAATGGGATAAAAAACCGGAAAACGAACAGGTCATGATTAAAAGTGTATTGGGGGAGAAAGCGGAACCCCCGGCTGAAGAATTCTTACAAAAGGTGGAGAATCTGGCCGAGTTCTGCGAACAGTCGGAAGGGTTTAATATTTGGTAAAACAGATAAATATGGAACAGTTTATAAAACAGAAGGGACTTGTGCCCAGCGTTTCCCAATGTATCAAGGATGCGGAGGGATCAGCGGAATTGATTAAAGAACGTATTCCACGGTTAAGAAGTCGGATTGCCAAGCGGCAAAGTGAAATGAGCCTTGAGTTTTTCGAGGCAGTGGTCTATCATTTGAAACGATTACAACATCTAGAAGCAGAAAAGAATCAATAACGACATAAGAGTGATGGTTAAAAACATTTTGATTCGCAATCTAACCGTAGATGACAACAGGATGTTGCAGGAGATAAAACGTGAAACAGGTTACCAACAGGCCTCAAGAGCCTTGTTAAGAACGGGGCACGATTATCTCCGCCTCCTTGAAACAAGCGGGTTACAAAGGGAAAAGATTGCTATACTTGAAGAGGAGAACAAAAAACTCCGACAAAGCTCCGTGGCGATTTTAAAAGCGGTTGAAGATATAGAAAGTGTTATCAAAAACAACATATAAAAGTGTTATATAAGAAATATGATAACATTACAAGAGAAAGGTCCGGAAATGGTTGTAATAACCTTCCGGGCCTTTTATCTTTGTTCACACAAAGGTTGTTTGGTTTATCTGTTCTATGGGTTATCACCGGAATACATTAAAACGCATCGCGCTTGTCTGCGACATCGTGAGGCGGCATTATGAACCAGGTAGGCGCGACCGCTGCTACAAAGAGGTGTGGCGGCGGTACGTCTATCCGGTTTATCCGATGTGCTACCGGACGTTCTTGAATTACATCGGGGTGAACATCTACCAAGAACGTACCCGCAATGAAGACCGGCAGTTATCCCTCTTCTGATTCCACCGCATACCCGGTCGTGAAAGTCATCGCATATTCGCGGATCGCGTCCTCACGGTTGTAACGGGTGACCTCCTGCTGCTCGATATCGTTGAAAGCATCGGTACCGAACCCATACAGGCAATTGCCCACCTGTTCCATCAAGTCGAAGATAGCGAATGCCCGGCTGCGGTGCTGTTCTGGAGCGGCCATGTTACCCGTGAGAACGGGACAGTCGGCAATACGAATCAGGAAGGTCAGCCGGGCACGGCGCACCCCCCACGTTTCCGACTCGAAGCCGATGTGGTTCACGCTGATCAGCGCGCAAGGAAACTTTACCGGCGGGGCTTCGTTGTAATAATCCATCTGTCCCCAGTCTTCGCTGACGTAAGCCAGATCGGGAACCTGCTCTTTTAGCCGCCGCATGACGGCTTCCAAAATCTCTTTCATGATTTATGATTTGTAATTTATGATTTGAAGGCTCGCTTAGCCTCTTCCAATGTCTTTTCAGCATTCTCCCGAACCACTTCCGCGGCGATTTCCCTTATACGGGGATGCTCGCCGATAAAGGGGCGGGCTGGTACTGAAATCGTCCGCCTGATCCGTTTGGCGAGGGCCATACGGCGGAACTTCTCTTCGCCGGGTTTGTCACCCTGTTCACGGCGTTCACGGGCTTTCGCCCATGCCCAGCGGCGCATCTTGTCGGAGGGGACGAAGTCCTGCCGCACCGTGCCGCCGTAGTTCTGTAATCCGGCATATTTCAGGCTGCTTTCATAAATCAACCTCGTGCCGTCTATCCGGCTATGCAGACTGCGCCGGAGGGCACCGGTGCGCATCAACATCGATCCCTCCGACGGATTGTAGTTCGGACTGAGCGGTGCCCACGGCCGGTCGAAGAAGGCCTTCCGCTCGAAGTTGCGGTCAAATTCGTCATCCAGCTCGACTTTCAGGTCACGCATGACATTATTTAGGAAATCGTTGTTGTCCATATTGATATGTTTTGTATATTTGCGACGGTTCTAAGCCGAAAGGCCGTGAGCCCCCTTCTGGCAGATTTGATTACTTCAGGTCTGCCAGTCGTATTTTAAAGCCCTCCGATACGATCTCGGCCCGTGTCAGACTTACATCTTTCCCGTTTATCACGATCGTAATGGTCCGTATGTTATCAGAACGGCGCACCCTTGAACGCAAGGCGGCACTCAAATCCTCAAGCGATATATCCGAATCGATCCAAAGCACGATATGGTCGGCTTGGTTCTTGGCGTCCCGGATCAATCGGTCGATGGAGTTCTTGGAGGGCGTCTGGCTGACCTTGTATTCCTCCTCATACCCCAACGTCCGGTTGTAGCTGTCCGCCGATTTCACGCCGTCCGGGTTATCCAGCAGGTCGATCTCGTAGCCGTATTTGTTGGCGAAATAAGAGCCGACCCGGATGTTTTCTTTCCGCTCTCCCTTGCCATGCCCGCTATGGATACGAAGCTGTCCGGCGGTGGTCGGTACCACCGTATATTCTTTCTCCCCCGGATGAAGGGCGTCCCGTACCGCTTCCCGTTCGCATTGGCTTACGTCATAATAAGGATGGTGTTTCGGAAATACGACCTGTTGCTTGCCGGGATTGAAACGGAACATCTCGGCACGGTTCACGCCGTTCTTTCCCGCTTGGTAGGTCGCCTCCCGTCCCTGCTGGATGGCGGTCACGCTGTCCGATTCGGGATACTTGCCTTTGCGCACCTGTACCACCGTACAGCGGCATCGCCATCCGTTTGGCGGGAAGAACTCCTCCCAGAAGGGATCAGAGGCCGGTAGCGTCACATTGTGCAGTACCGCGTGTTCCGGACGAACCTTGCTATCGTGCGCGGTACGGTATTGCAGGGTGTAGCGGTCGCCGTCCGCCTCAAAGTCCTTCCATTTGGCGGCCATTTCCGAAGAGGCCTGGGCGAAGAGATATTCCGCTTTCAGCCAATGGCGGTTATAATCCTCCTTGATCGCCGTTATATCGTTGTAAAAACGGTTGAACGGCTTCACCGTCCCGTCTTCGTCGCGCAACAGGCGGGATGCCTCCCTCAATCCCTGGTAGGTCTTGAATCCGGAAAAGACAAAGATATCCTCCTTGAGCTTTCGCGCCATGGCCTCCGGAATCACGCCGCTCTCCAAAGAGGGAGCGATCGCCCCCTCATACGCCCCGGCATACGCGTCCACCAAGGCACGGACCTTCGGCTCCGCCAGCATCTCCGCCGTGAAACCCTCCCTGCGGAATATCTTTCGCAGGGCCGATTTGAAGACACGCTCGTCGATAGCGGGTATGTCTTCGTTACCCTCGGCCTCAAAAGGAGTAAGACCGTCCCGGTACAATTCATTGATCCGTGCCGTCAGCCCCGATTCTCTTTCGGGGCTGATCCGAAAAAACCTTCCTGTCCGGAAGATCGTTTGCCGGTTACCTCGATACCGAACTTGTCCTTGATCCAAGTCGGATCGATCTCATAGTATTGCATCGCTTGCGCGGTACGTTCCCACAACTGTCCGGTGTCCTCTTCCGAATTGAACGAGAAACGCAAGCCGTCCGGAAGAAAACCGATCCGGAAGAGCGCCGGAAGGACGATGGAGTTCATCCAGTCCTCCACCTGCCGTTTATCGGAATTGACATACTTCTCCAGTTGTTTGACACCCACTTCCTCTTTCGAGCGGTTGCCGTTCTTGGTGTCCTGCCCGATCTGCGCCCCGCTGATGAGCAGCGACATCTCGGAGTTGCAAAGAGAGATCAGGTTGTTATACACATCCCCGTTCGTACTGACCCCTTGGGCAAATTGGAACTCCTCGGTGGTATCGATGATAAAGTAGGCCGCCGACCCCATGTCACGCAGCATATCCTCCGCCCGGTCGAGCATCGCCGGATCTTGCGTGTTGGTCTTGATGTAGCGGGGCGGTATGCCGTAGATCTCGCACAGCTCCGACCAGCACGAGTGGGCGAACTTCTTGAACAGGGCGTGCGGCACCGCCTTGTTCAACAGCCCGTAGTTACCGGGTGCGCCGAACTCCACGACATAGGTGCCGTATTCCCGCAGTTCCCGGTAATACGCCCCCTCGTCGGCGGTGCTGTCATAGAGGAGCAGCCCCTGTTCCGGTACCACGTTCTGCCGGGGTATCAGCGTCACGCCGATACCGTCCGTTTCCGAGGTGGAGAACTCGACCAATGAATGGCCGTAGAAAACCGATTCCAACATATAACGTATCAAGAGCGGGAACCAGACCGCCGACGAGAGAGTCCGGGTGGCCTCCTCGTCCACCTTGCCCGAAGCGTCTTTCAGGCTGAACTCCAAGGAGAGCGTCCGGCCGATGCGCTGCTCGATCTGGCTGGTCAGGAGCGCGTCGAGCATCACGTCGGCATACAGGTCCATCAACTCCCGGCGGCGGGGGCGGTCTACGCTGTCCGCCTGGCGGAGCGCACGCCGCCAGCTGTCGAGGTCTTTCCTGACACGGCTGATCGCTTTGGGCACGATTTTCCGCACCAATCCCTCCCGTTGCTTAACGAAAGTCTTTTGTGGCTTTTTAGAGCCTTTTTTATATTTGGGTATATACTTATCCGTTTTCATGTTTATCTCTTGTTTTTAACGGGTTTTGATAGCGTTTTAACGGTCTTGGAAATTCACCACGAATGACGGAACTTCGGGTTACTGCCGAAGCGTACCGCTCCGACCGGATTCCCGCCGTCTTCCCGGAGGGGAAGCCCGGACGGGATATCGCCCTTCATCAGCTCTTTTAGGTAGGACATATCCCGGTCGTAGGTCTCTTTCACCCGACTGTAGAGGATGTCCACGTTGCAGCGCCGGATCAGGAACCACAGGGCGATGTTCTTGCAGATCTCCAACAGTTCCGCGTCCCGCTCGTTACCGGTGGCGGAGAAGATCTTTTCCACGTCATACCGTCCGGACAACAGACGCGTGACCCGTTGTACCGCCGCCAGCATACAGGCCTGTACGATCGTGTCGTCGTAATCGGTGATCTCCTCCAGCTTGTACTCGGCGGCCACCGTCTTCATTTCTTCAATCTCTAAAAACATGACTGTGAATTATGATTTATGAATTATCTATTGCTTAATATTTCCGGCTTGGACGTTTGCCGACCCGATAGGTTCCGGCACAGGCCATGCTGCGCTGGTTCAACAGGAACACGGCACCTTCCAAGGCATCCGGCGCGTCATCGTGTACCCGGCTGCCCTTCTCGAACATCAAGAGCTGCTCCACCAATTGCGTCATGCCGGGTGAATCCTTCTCTTTCTCGTTCAGGATAATCAAGCCACGCTCGAAGAGGGGCTGCATCGCCTCGATACGCGAGAACTTGTCCGGCTTCTTGCGCCCGTCGCCCCGGATGGGGATCTGGTGGCCGATAGAGTCTCCCACCTTCTTGAACTCGTCCAGCATCAAGTCCTGTATGAAGTTCGACTCCATGTAGTACATCACCGGGACACGTCCGGCGATATAGCCGTCGATGTCGTAATGCCAAGCGACCATGTTGGAGACGCTGGTCTGGTCCGCGTAGGCTTTCAGGAGGTGGTATTGCCCACCCTTGGTCTTGCCCACCAGCATGGTCGCCTTGAAGTCGTTCTGCGTGGATGCCTTAAACGAGGGGTCGGTATAGCAGATCAGGCTGCGGTATTCTTTCAATGGCAACATTTTCCCGTAGCGGATATGTTTGCGCAGGAAAACCGCCCCCTCGTTGACGGGATTGTTCATGTATTCCTTTTGGAACCGCCGTTCACCCATGTAGGTACGCAGCTTCAAAATCTCCTCCCGGCTGTATTTCTCCGCCCAGGAGGGCTGACCAGACGCATCGATGGCGTTGACCACCGTGTGGTGCGTCTCCGGACGTTCGGCGAAACGGCTCAGGATGCTGTCCTTGCCGATCCGGTTCCCGACCAGCACGAACCGCCCGCGCCCCATGTCCATCGCGCCGAGCAGGGCGGTCAGGCACCAGTCGAACGCCTGCGACACACGCGCCTGGTTGCGTACCATCTCGTCATCGTCTATATATATCATCGATCACGATATAATCCGGACGCTGGCCCCGGTTCTTGATACCACGGGGGGACTGGCCCCGGCCGATGGACATGAAGAGCATCCCGTCCTTGGTCTTGAACTCGCCGGTGCTCCAGCTGCCCTCGTCGATCTGAATGTTGAAGTCCGCTTTCAGAAGACTGTTGAACTCCAGTTCGCATTGCAGGTCGGAAAGCAAGCGGTCGGCGCTGTCTTCCGATTTCGATACCAATATCATCACGTGGATGGAGCGTTTCTCTTGGATCATCAACCAGATAGGAATCATCAGACTGATATGGGTACTCTTGGCGTGGCCGCGGGCCCACTCGAAGACGGCACGGGTATGGGGACACATCTTCAGGTACTTGGCCGCGTCTATCTGGAACTTGCCGCACTTGGTGATACGCCCGGTCTCCTTGTCGGTACAGAGGTGCGGGAAATAGGTCTCAACAAAGAATGAGTAGTCCTTACGTGCCATATCGGTGCGAGCTTCTACCTCTCTTGATGTGTCTGACAGGTGAAAATCATAAGAGAGGATGAGATTTTTTCGTTCCTCCCATCTTTTCCATTTCTCCTTGCTCAGTTTGTTCTTAGCCATTGTTAATGCGCATTAAAAGGTACTTGTCTTGATATTTGGTGAGCTGCTGTACGAACCCGGTCGTGATCGCCTTGTCCGACGCGCTTTGTTCGATAATCCAGTCGCCGAATTTCGTCAAGATGTCAGCTACATCGTCCAAGGTATATCCTGACTTGATTTTTTCCAGCTGACTTGCCAGTTTCGCGAACTCGTCACCGTTGAAACCCTCCTCACTGTCAAGCATCTCATTGATCTTCATCAACGTCTTGTTGATGATCTGGTCGCGGCTGACGGTTCGGGCGGCGCGTTTCAACCCCCAACCGCCGTCCTCCTTCCACTTGACCAGCGTCTGCTGGCTCACGCCTACCCGCTCGGCGATCTCCTTCTGGGGAACCTTCTGCATATACAGGAGATAGGCGTATTCATACTTTTGCGGGTCTTTCACACGGATGCCCGCCTTTTCCTTGTTTGCTTTTTCTACCATAAGCGTTCTTTGTTTTCGGCAAAGTTCAAGTGAATTAAAGTGGCTGGAAACAAGAGTGTAAAGAATTTCACCCCTGTTTTCGCTCCCGGAACGCTCCCGGTAATTTCGCCCTCAAAAACGGATCGCACATGAACGAAGACGAATATGCATTGAACGATGAGAGCGTGGTGAACAGCCACGGCTTTGTCCTCCTGAACGCCGGCGGACGCTTTGAGCGTTACAACGAGAATCCGGTGATGCTTTTCAACCACGAGTCCGCCAGCCTGATCGGCCAGATGACCGCTTTGAGGGTAGAAGGAACGAGGTTGATCGGCAAGGCGGTCTATGACGAGGAGGACACTTTGGGGGCGAAATGCAAACGCCAGGCGAAGAAAGGTTTTTTAAAAGGATGCAGCCCCGGAATCATCATCAACGCCGTGGAACTGCGCACCCTGCCGAACGGCGAGGAGCGCGTGACGGTGACCGACTGGGAGCTGTGCGAAGTGAGCCTGGTAAGCGTCCCCAGCAACAGGAACGCGCTGCGCCTGTACACCAAACAAGGCGATATCATCCCCGACGACCGGGTAAAACTAAGCGTCGAGGCATTGTTAAACATCAACAAACCCAACAACAACGAAATGGACAAAATCATCCTGACAGCCGAGGCGTATATCGCATTAGGCTTAAAAAGCAACGAGGCGGATGGCAAGTCGATCTCCGCCGCCATCATGGAACTCCAGTCACGTGCCGAGAAAGCCGAGAAGGAACTGGACAACCACCGCAAACTGAAAGCGACCGAATTGGTGGCGTTGGCCATCAAGGAGGGCCGCATTACCGCCGATAAAAAAGAATCGTTCGAGAGACTGGCCCTTAACGATTATGACATGGCCAAGACAACCCTGGAGGCCATCCCCGCCAAGGAATCCCTGTCAGCCAAAGTCACCCATTCGACCGGCAGGACAGCCGTAGCGGATGGGCGCAAGGACTGGACCTATCTCAAATGGGCCAAGGAAGACCCCGAAGGATTGAAACGCCTGAAAGCGGACGATCCGGAGGCGTTCGAGGAATTGAAGAAACGGATTAAATAACCATTAAACAAGTATTTTATGCCTATAGAAAAGCAAATTTGGATCGCCATGTTGATGGAAGGGTTCTATCCCGACCGCACGTTCCTGACCCGTTCGGTAGATATGACACCGATGGTGGAATACAACAAAATCAACTTGGCCGAAGCCGGTGTCGCTCCAGATGTATTGATTGATAACACGGATTATCCCGTGGAGACCATGAGTCGCCCCGATACACCGTTGGATTTACCCCTTCATACCTTCGATACGAAGAACACGGTGGTGCGCAACGTGGAGGAGATGGAAACGGCCTACTCCAAGATGGAGAGCGTGGTGCGTCAGCACCGCAATACCTTGCAGTCGAAGACGGCCGCCTACGCCGCGCATAACTGGGCACCGGCGAAACACGCCGAATTGACACCGGCCAAGGAAACCCTTGCGCCGGGTAAGATTTCTTTCGAGGACATCCTAAAAATGGATGCCTGGTTCCGTTCACAGGACATCGACCCGGCTACATTGGTAGCGGTACTGAACCCGTACCACTTGGCGGACCTGCAACTGGAGGATATGAAGCTCTACAAGACAATGCTGGAGTCGAACCGTTTATTCGGGTTCAACGTCTTCACCTTCTCCAAACTCCCATATTACAAGCAAGAGGACGGTACGAAAGTGGCGTTCGGTACAGGGGACGCGGAGGCAGACGCGCAGTGCTCACTGTTCTACTCCGACCAGGAAGTGATGCGCGCCGACGGCGATATCGAGGTGTTCGCCAAGTACAAGGATCCAGGCGAGCGTGGCGACGTGATCGGTTTCCAGAAACGTTTCACGGCACTGCCTATCCGTAATAAGTACCAGGCGGTAATCTATAACAAAGCGTAACCGATGGCCAAACTCAAGCAATTAGTCATCCACTGCACCGCCACCCCCGAAGGCCGTGAAGTATCGGCGGACGAGATCCGCCGTTGGCATTGCGCCCCCCTCAGTGAAGGCGGCCGCGGCTGGAGACAGGTGGGCTATACCGACCTGATACACCTCGACGGTACGGTGGAGCGACTGGTGGATAACAACGAGGACGACGTGGTGGATCCCTGGGAGATCACGAACGGGGCGGCCGGACACAACTCCGTCTCCCGGCATATCGTCTATGCCGGAGGGGTCGCCGCCGACGGTCGCACCCCCAAGGACACCCGCACCCCGGAGCAGCGGGAAGCCCTCGCCGCCTACGTGAGGGACTTCCACCGCCGCTTCCCCTCTGCGCGGATCGTCGGCCACAACGAGCTGGCGGCGAAGGCCTGCCCCTCGTTCGACGTACAAAGGTGGCTCAAGACGGTTGACAAGTGACAGTTGACAGTTAAATCATAATTCAAAACTCATAATTCAAAATTCGGACTCATGGACTGGAACGCGTTGTTCAACTATCTCGGCACGGGAGGCGGCTTGATCGTCCTCTTGAACTGGCTGGCCGGCCTTCCGCTGCTCAAGAGGAGAAAGCGGCTGGAGAAGGACGACGTGTCCCGGCTCATGGCCGAGAAAGACAATGAGACCATATTCAAGCTATATGACGAGATACGGGATTTCCAGGCACGTATGTCGCGTCTGGAGGGCTGCGTCGCGAAGATCGTGGTGTGCCCTATGTATGATCGCTGTCCTGCTCGCCACCTCGTGCAGGACTACAAGAGAAGATATTTCCGTCCGGGCGGTCGACAGCCTCCGGTGGGAACGAAAGGTCACCGCCACCCTCGCGACAATCCCATCGAGCCTGGCGACGCTGCGGGTGCCGATCGACAGCCTCCGTAGGCTGCCCGAAGGAGCCACCTACACCCAAAAGGAGGGACAAGCCACGGCCTCGGTCGGGCTGGAGGGAGAAACGATCGTCATCCACGCCGGATGCGACAGCCTACAAGCGCTGGTCCTCTCCTTGGAGGAGAGACTGGACCGGGCGCAAGAGGAGCTGGCGAACACCTTAAAGGTGAAAGAGCCTCCGGACATCCCCTTTTGGATGACGCTCAAAGGGTATTTGACCGGCGTTCTGGCAGGCCTCGCCCTAGGCTGGGTTCTCGCCCGAAAAAGAAATCAAGACTCATAATTCAAAAATCAAAGACATGACAGAAACAAACAAGACAAGATCCATAGGCCTGAAGGTCGCCCAGTTCGGTGACGTGAACCCGGCCGGAGGTATGCCCAACACGATGAAGCAGTTGGCGCGTACCATGAAAGGGACGGCCTCCTTCACCACCGAGGCCAATACGACCACCGATTTTTACTGCGAGGAGGAGCCCGCCGCCCCGGTGGAGAGCATCGGGAACGAGCCGGGATTGAAGCAGATCAAGCTGAACTTCCTGGAATGGGACAACGACACCTTGAAGGAGACCTTCGGCGGTACGGTATCGGAGCCCGAGGACGTGACCATCGACGGGAAGACCTACAACGTGACGAAATACCAAGCCCCGCGTGACATCGTGACGGTGCGGAAGGCCGTGCGGGCGATCTCCCTGCACAACGTGGTGATCGAGATCCCGAACGCGCAGGTGACCGCCCGGTTCGTATGGAACCTGACCCGCACCGACATCGCCCAGATCGAGGTGACGGCGAAGGCACTGGCCCCGATCGGAGAGAACGAGGGGCCGTACGCCATCTATAAGTTGGGCGAACCTAAAGCGTAAGCCCGTATGGAGAAGCGAACCATCGAATCCCACGCCGCCGACGCCCTGCTGGACCGGCGGCTGACCGTCAACCTCCCGGCCCCGTGGTTGCTCCGGAAGTTGGGGAAGAAGACGATCCGTTACGGAATACCCTTCCCGAAAGGCGAGACCCTCTGCCGGATGGCAGCGATCTTCTGCCGGATGGCAGCGATCTTCTGCCGGATGGATCTCGACCTGAAGGAGCTGAAGGCAGGCGACCTCGGTACCACGCTGGAGTGCATCGCCCGGAACGGAAAACGGGTATCGAGGGTGATTGCCGAGGGGATGGTGGGCAATAGTATCTTTTCCCGCCCTTTGGTCCGTCCTTTGGCGTGGTACATCCGTTGCCATACGACCATGCGTGGAATGGCGGAATTGGCGCAGGTGCTCCTGGTCATGGCCTACCCGGAGGATTTTCTGAATATTATCTTCTCGCTCGCCACGATGAACCTGATGGCGCCGACGGAGAGCCAACCGATGAGAAAAGGGAGTTAAGGGAGGAATACGAGCCTCCCCATAGCCCTTTCGGACGTATCTACGCGCTGATTGCCTCCGGGGCGTTCACCTACGACGAGGTGATGCGAAAGATACCATGGATCGTCATCCTCACGATGATCAACGACCCGGGACAGAGACGGAAAAAGAAGGAGGAAGAGGAAATCATTCAAACGGAGGAGGAAGAGCTTGACTTTCTCGGCCTCTCCTGACTCATAATTCAAAATTCATAATTCACAATTTAACAGTTCATGGCAGACGAACCTTTATACGTGACATTCGAGTTCCGCGGGAACCTCGCCGAGGAGGTCGATCGGGTGAAGTTAGGGATAGCGGGCTTGCGCAACGAGTCCGCGCGGACCTACCAACGTCTGATCGCCGACAGCAATGAGGCGTTCGCCTCCATGAGCCGGGGGAACCAGCAACTCGCGGTCAGCATCCAGGAGGACATCAACAGCCTCCGCCAGCTTGACGCGGCCAATAAGGCATTGGACGAGGGGTTCGCCCGCGGTACGGTCACGACCCTCCAGTACGCCGAGGGCAAGGCGAAGCTCGCCATCCAGGAAGCCGACCTCCGTACCGGAATCCAAGAAAACATCAAGGTACTCCAGGAGTCCATCGAGCAGGAACGGATGGCCGAGGGGAGCATCGAATCCCTCCACTCCTCCCTCCGGAAGATGGAGGAGGCGTGGCGCAAGATGTCCGCCGCCGAACGGGAATCGGCCGCCGGACAGGAGTTGCAAGAAAAAATACGATCCCTAAAAGAAGAGGTTTCCGGGCTGGAGAGTGGCGCCGGTGGCGCTACCTCCGGCTTGAGACAGTTCCAGACCCAACTGGAGTCCGTTCCCGGCCCGCTCGGCCAAACCGCGGCGGCCATAGGGAAAGTGACCAAGGCGGCTCTCGCCTTTATCGCCACCCCGCTTGGCGTGGTGCTCGCCGCCATCGCCGCTGGCCTTGCCGCCGTAAACAGCTGGTTCCACCGTACCGAGGAGGGCGAGAACGCGTTGGCGGTCGCCACGGCGGCATTCAACCAGGTATTGGGCAGTCTGCTGGACGTTGTGGACAAGGTGGGCGAATGGCTCTACAAGGCCTTTACCGAACCTAAGAAGGCACTATCTGATCTGGCCGATTTCCTCTCCGGGCAACTGATGAACCGCCTCCGTGCCATCGGCAAGGCGGGCGAGGCGGTCTGGAAGATATTGACGGGCGATCTCAAGGGAGGGATCGCCGACTTTTCCAACGCCTGGGCGCAGGGCCTGACCGGTATCGAGGATGCCGGACGGAAGGCCTCCGCGTGGATGGCCGATACCAATGAGAAGATCAAGGAGTCGGTCGAGTTGCGGAAACGCAGGAACGCCCTCGACGTGGCCGAACGGGACCTCTTGGTGGAACGCAGCCGCATGGAGGCCCGTATCGGCGAGCTGCGTGACAAGGCCTACGACATGAGCCTCCCGGAGGCGGAACGCTCCAAGGCGTTGAAGGAGGCGATCCGCTTGACAGATGATCTGTTCGCCAAGGAACAGGCGATCGCCAAGGAGAAATACGAGATCACCAAGGCGCAGAACGCGCTGGCCAACTCCAACAAGGCCGACCTCCGCGCCGAGGCGGAAGCCTTGGCCGAGGTGAACCGCCTGGAGGCGCAACGTTACGCCTCCCGCCGCATGATGCTCCGGCAGAGCAACACGTTAGAGGGAAAAGGTTCCCGCTCTCCGGAGAAGGCCCAAGGCGATGAGCGGAAGGAGATCGAGGCGGCCAACGCCCTCAAGGCGGAGACCGCCCGGCGGGAACGGGAGATCGAGCGGCAAAAGGAGGCCTTGGCCGAAAAGGAGAAGGACGCGGAGCTGGATCTCCGTCAGCGACGGATCGGTCTGATGCGGGAGGGCGCCAACAAGGAGTTGGAGCAGATCCGGCTGGACTACGACCGGAGGATCGACGAGGTCGAGCGGAAGGGACAGGAATACGTGCGGGCCCAACAGGAGATCGAGCGGGCCGTATGGGAGAAGGACAACCCGGACTGGAAAAGACAGGGCCTGTCGTTCCGACCATCGACCACCTCCGTATCCCAGCTCCCCGAGTCCCAGCGCAAGAAATTAGAAGAGGCCGCCACCATCGCCGCTACCGCCCGGGAGAAGGCGGAGGCCGACCTGTTGGAGAAGACATTGCGGCAATACCAGGACCACACGGCCAAACGGCTGGAATTAGAGAAGAGATACAACGAGGACGTGGCCTACCTCACCGCCCAACGGACGGAGGCGAACGCCGAGGCCATCGACGCGGCCATCGAGGAGGCGAGACGAACCTTAAAAAAGAACCTGTCCGACCTCTCCATGGAGGAGCTGAAAGGATCCGGCCTGTGGGACAGGCTGTTCGGCGACCTTGACAGGATGGCGACGCCCTCGCTGGAAGCCTTGCTCAAGCAGGCCCGGGAGGTCAATACCTCGGCGTGGGATCCCATGAACGTGAAGGAATACCAGGACGCCATCAAGCGGCTGGAGGAGGCCATCCATTCCCGCTCGCCATTCAAGGCGATCCGGGATGACTGGAAGAAGTTGCTGGAGTCCATCGGGAAAGGTGACAGGGATGGCATGGCCGCCGCGTTAGAGGGCATGGATACCTCCGTACAATCCCTGACATCCAGCCTTGACACGATAGCCGGCGGTATCGGCGACATCCTCGGCGACGAGGCAGGATACGCCGCTGGGCAGGTGGCGGAGCTGACCTCCGCCCTGTCCGGTTTCGTAAGCGGGGCCGCCAAGATCGCCAAGGGGGATATCCTCGGCGGGGTCACCTCCGTGATCGGCGGGATCGGCAAGATCTTCTCCATGGGCAGGCAGGTCAAGGAGATGAACCGGCAGGCCCGGGAGGAGCAACAAAAATATTACGACGAGGCCATCACGGGCGAGCTGGAGTACCAGCGGCTGCTCCGGGAGCGGCTGCGTACCCAGCAAGAGATCGGCGAGACGACGCTGGCCTACAACAAGCGGATCTCCGAGGAGCTGGAGCGGCAGCGGCGGGCATCCGGAAGCGAGTACGACCGGTTGCTGGCACAGATACAGGGAGAACAGTATATCAGCGGCGTAGGCTACCGCCACGGCACTTGGTTCCGGAAGGCGAAGACGTGGAACGAGTACGCCAGCCTCGCCGGGAAGAGCTACGAGGACATCGAGAAACTCTATACCGAGGGCAAGCTGGAGGAGAAGGTGGCCAAGCTGTTCGAGCAGCTGCGCGCGCTGAGGGACGAGGGAGCCGATATCGACCGGATGCTGGATGACCATGAGGAGTCCATGCGGGAGGTATTGACCGGTACCACCACCGACAGTATCGCTGACAGTATCATACGGGGCTTCGCCGAGGGCAAACGCTCCGCCAAGGATTTCGCCGACGATTTCCAGGAGATGCTGAACGAGGCCGTCCTGCAAGGCGTGAAGATGAGGGCGTTGGAAGAACCGCTCCGGCAGTGGTACGAGTCGTTTGCCGAGGCGAGCGGCGCGGGGCTTACGGAAAGTAGCATCGCCGACTTGCGGGCGCAGTACGACAAGATCATCGAGGACGCGGCCCGCCAGCTGGAGGACATGGAACGGGTGACGGGTGGCAGGATCGACTCCACCCTCACCCAGCGGGCGAGGGCGGGCGCGTATACCATCGCCAGCCAGGACTCCATCAACGAGACCAACGGCCGGCTTACCTCCATCCAGATAAACGTCGCCGAGACCAAGGAGTGCGCCTACGACATGCGCACCATGTTGTCCCGGGGGCTGGAGCTACAGGAGGAGATCGCCCGGAACACCTCCTATTGCAGGAGGCTGGAACGGATCGACAACACGCTGCTGGAGATATTGAGAAACGGAATTAGGACCAAATGACATGAGAGAAGGAAAGCTATTCATCAACGACAAGGACGCCTACACGAACTATGGCGTGTTCCTGGCCAAGGACCGGGGCGGGACGTACGACAACCTGTCGGCGCTCCTGACCCCGCCGCCCGCCAAGCGGCATACCACTGTCGATTACCGGGAACGGGACGGCGAGGAGGCGGACGTATCGGACGTACGTTTCGAGGCAAGGGACATCTCCCTGCGATTGGCCATGATCACGGACAACGAGCAGGAGTTCCGGACAAAATACAAGGGCTTCATAGAGATCCTGAGATCCGGCCTCCTGAACGTGAGGGTCTCCGAGATCGGGAAGACCTACAAGCTCTATTACCTGAGCTGTCCGGGGACGGTGATGAAGACACGGCTCCGGACGACCGGAAGGCTGGCGGCGATATGGACGGTCAAGTTCCGCGAGCCGAAACCGGATTTCTAACGATGTTGAAGCGGCATTAAAACGACACTTGAATGGAACTGAGGATATACGACAAATCGGGGAACCTACGCGCGGAAGTCTGTCCGGACGACAACTCCACGCAACAGAAAGCGGTGATGGGAGACAACGCGCTCAGCGTCTCTTTCACCACGTGGGAGGCCATACCCTTCGACATCGGCGATTACGTGGATTACGAGGGGGAGCGATATACGCTTCTCACCGTCCCGTGCCCCAATCAAGCGAGCACGTTGGAGTATGAGTACGCCCCGCGCTTCCAAGGCATCGAGAGCGAGCTGTCGAAGGCCCTCTGCTTCCTCCTGACGGACGGTGACATGGACTCGGACTTCTCGCTGACGGACGGCCCGGCGGCCCACCTGCGACTGATCGTGGACAATATCAACCGCGTCAAGGGAACGACGGACTGGAGGATCGGAAGCGTGATCGCGGCCGACTACAAGGTCGTGACCTACGACGGGATCGATTGCCTCACCGCCCTGAACCGGATCGCCGAGACCTTCGAGACCGAGTGGTGGATCGTCGGCACGACCCTCTACCTGGGCAAGTGCGAGCACGGGGAGCCGATGGGGTTAGGCTACGCAGCCGACGGTACGGCCGTGGGCGGGTTGCTGGGCATGAGCCGGCGGGACGAGGAGAACGACCGGTTCTTCACCCGGCTCTACGCCAAGGGAAGCACCCGCAACATTGAGCGGGCCAAATACGGATCCGATCACCTCCGCCTGCCCTCCCCATTGAGATACCTGGAGAGGAATACCGAATACGGCGTTGTCGAGCGTGAGGTCATCTTCGAGGAGGTCTATCCCCGGAGGGTGGGCACGCTGTCCGCCGTCCGCTCCATCGAGCGGGAATCCGAGGGGAAGACGATCCGCGTCTACTACGTGACCGACGAGGAGATGCCTTTCGACCCGAACGACCACGAGATCGGCGGGCTGGTCAAGCGCATGGCCATCCAGACCGGGGAGCTGTCCGGATACGACTTCGAGGTCAATTACGACTCCTCCACGGGGGAGTTCGAGCTGATCAACCAATACCCGGACGAGAACACACAGATCCCGGGCGGGGTGATGGCACCCGCCTCCGGCGATACTTACATCCTTTACAACATACGGATGCCGGACGAGTATTACGCGCTGGCGGAGGAGGAACTTCAAAAGGTGGCCGGGGATTACCTGGAGAAACACTCTGCCGATAGCTCCGTCTACAGCGGCGACAGCGACCCGATCATCCTCAAGAAAAGGGGGATCCGTGTCGCCTTGGGACAGCGTGTCCGGTTGCACAACCCTGTCTTTTTCCCCTCCACCGGCTATCGGGACAGCCGGATCATCGGGTTCACCCGAAAGTTAGCCGACCCCTACGACGTGAGGATCGATATATCCGACACGGTGACGCCCACGTGGCGAGAATCCATCGAGCGGAAGGTGGACGCCTTTCTCCCGGCGCTCAGCCAGGCCGGGGGATCGATCAACGTCATCAAGAGCGGAGACGACACGGTACCGACCGACAACAACGTCTTCTCGGCCTTGAGGGCGATATCCACCTTCCTGCGCAAGGACAGGCCGGACGAGACCCGGTACCTCATGAGATTCCTGGGCGGGCTGGTCTCCGACAATATCGAGTCACAAGACTTCACCGCCGGGCCGTTCGGCTCCGGGTTCGTGGTGAAACGGGATCCGGAGACGGGCAAGTCGTACATCGAGGCGGACGAGATCTACATCCGGCTGAAGGCCTACTTCGACACATTGGAGATCAAGCACCTCTCGCACGTGGGAGGCCGTATCGTCCTGTCGCCGGCGAGCATGGAGTGCGTCCGTGTGGAGGAGGTATCGGCCGAGTACGAGGACCTGCACAACAGTGCCGGCTCCATCCTGTACGATTCCGTAAATGACAAACTGCGGGCCGCCATCGACGGAGGCGAGCGCGCCTACCGCTGCTATTTCAAGCAGTCGGACGGCGAGCGGGAGATCGTGAACGAGTTCGCCGTGGACGACCTGGCGCAGTGCCGGGAGTTCAACGTGAAGACGGGCACGTCCCATAACGTGCGAAACCAGTATTACTGGCGGCGGGTGATTAACGTGGGTGACGATTATATCGACCTGTCTGTCACGGACCGCGATGCCGGCAGCATGACACCCAAGGCGGGCGACACGATCGTCACCGTCGGCAACAAGACGGACACCGCCCGGCAGCACGCGGTGTTCCTCTCCTCCTATGACGATGACGCGCCTTGTATCAAGCTATATTCCGGGATCGACTCCTACTCGATGTCGGGCAAGGAGGTGACGGTGATCTCGCCGAACGCCGACAAGAACGTGTTCACCGGCAAGATGGTGATCAAGCCGGGATCCACCGGTTTCGGGAACCTGACGGACGCTCCGGACATGACGGTCATCGACCGTGAGATCCAGGAGGCCAAGGACGCGGCGGCCGGCGCGAGCAAGGAGGCATCGGACGTGCGGGACAGCGTAGGCAGCCTGAAGGGGTACGTGGACGGGGCTTTCGCCGACGGGCTGGTATCGGAGGCGGAGGCCAAGGCGATCGAGAAGTACGTCAACGTGGTGAGCAACGAGCGGCAACAGGCGTTGGCCACCTACAACGGACTGTACAACAACCCCTATTTGGAGGGCTCTGCGAAGACCTCGCTGTACAACGCCAAGGTTTCCCTCTTCTCCGCCACGGACGCGCTGGTCAACGCCATCAACGCTGCCATCGCCGACGGTAAGGCGACCGCCGCAGAGAAGTCCTACGTGGACAGCAAGTACGCCACGTTCACGACCTGCTACAACAAGTTCCAAACGGCGGTGGAGACGGCCAACCAGTCCATACAGGACAAGCTGAAAGGCTACTCGGACAACGCCCGGAAGGCGGCGGACGAGGCTAACAACACGGCCTCGCAAGCCATGGAGGGCGCGAACGCCGCCAAGGACGCGGTGAGCGACCTGAACAGGTACGTGGACGGGGCCTTCGCCGATGGTTTGGTATCGGAGGCGGAAGCCAAGGCGATCGAGAAGTATATCAACACGGTGAACCAAACGAAGAAGGAGACGGACGCGACCTATACGGCCCTGTACGCGAACCCCTTCCTTGCGGGTACGGAGAAATCGGTCCTGTACGCGGCGAAGAACAGCCTCAACACGGCCACGACCAACCTGATAGCCGCCATCAACTCCGCCATCGCCGACGGGAAGGCGACAACAACGGAGAAAAACAACGTGGACAGCAAGTTCGCGGCGTTCAACAACGCCTACGCATCGCTCGCCACGGCCATCGAGAGCGCGAACAAGGCGATCCAACGGAAGATCAAGCAGGAGGCGATAGACGAGTCCAAGAGCGACCTGTCCCAACAGATCGGCGAGGTGTCGCTGAAAGACCGGAACGACATCGCCAAGATGATGGGCTACAAGGATTACGAGGAGCTGGTCTATTACGCGGAGCGGGGCATGTCTGTCATCAAGGGCGGCAGCGTCAACACCTCGCTCATCAACGCCGACCTGATAATCACCTCCGCGCTCATCGCCAAGGCGATCCGGACGAATGCTCTGAATGTGAACGACCGGTTCAAGATCCACACGGACGGGTCGGTGGAAATGGCCGGGGTCTTTCACTCGTTGGGGCCGAACACGGAGCTCATCCTGTCGAACGGGTACGTACGGATCGCCCATGACGGGATCGACGTGGCGAGGCTATCCGTCAATAACGGCACGCCGGAGCTTAACCTGTCCAAGGGCGGCAGGAGTGCGGTGGTGACCCCCGGGTCGCTTACCCTGCGAAGCGCGAGCGGCAAGTTCGTCACCTTCTCGGCGGACGACCTGAACCGGAGCGGGAAGGTGTTCACGAACGATGACGGGGTGTTGCGGGTGGCCGAGCAGGATTACGAGATACTCACCTGCTTCGTCTCCGTCTCCCCGACAGGCGGCGGAACGACGGTCCCGGAGGCCGGGGGCTACCTGAAACGGATCGGCACGTCCGAGTACATAGAGGCTATACCGGCGGATGGGTACGAGTTCGTCCGCTGGAGCGATAACGGGAGCCGCAGGCACATGATCACGTGGGGGCAGCCCAACAATTCCTTCACGGCCTATTTCAGCAAGATACAGGTCGAGCGGTTCACGCTCTCCCTGTCGGTCAGTCCATCGGGAGGCGGATCCGTCACGGGAGCGGGAAGCTACGAGAAGGGAACCAAGGTGACGGTCAACGCCACGGAGGCCAGCGGCTGGCGGTTCGTCCGCTGGTCGGATGGCGGGTATCAGCGGCATACGGTCACGCTGGACGGCAACAAGAGCCTCACGGCCTATTTCGAGCGGTACACCGTCACCGGAGACGAGATCCTGCAAGGGACGGATCTCACCAGTTCGTCCTACTGGAACGCTTACGGGGACTCGTCCGTCCAGTCGGTCAGCGGCGGCGTGGCCACCTTGCGGTTCGGCGGGGAGGCCAATACCGACCAGGTGATGTTCAACAAGGGACGTATGGGCGGCAAGCTGGAGATGGGACACCGGTACCGGCTATCGTTCCAGGCGAGAATATCGTCCGGGACGACGAACATCATATCGGCGATCGGCGACAATAGCCTTGACTTCATCAACACCGACGATGTCATCTATGGCGAGGAGGTGAGCGCGTCCTACAAGACGTTCTCGGTGGAGTTCAGGGCGGATCGGGACAGCACCTCGGGGGATGGACTGCTCTTTGCGGCGATCTCGGCGTGCGTACTGCAAATACGGAACATAACATTAAAGGAGGCGTGACAATGAAGAATGAAAGTAACCTGTCGATAACCGGCACGGAGATGAAGTTCGCCCTGAGCCTCGACCTGCCGGGCGGGCTCACGATGGATGACGTGGAATTCGAGGCCCTGTTCTACATCTATTCCAACCGGACGGAGACGATCCCCAAGTCCGGGATGGGCCGGCTTGACGAGAATACCTATATCGTCACGCTCGACACCTCCCGGATCGGGGGAGGTGGACGGATCAGGTGCCAGGTGCGGGTGGAGATCCCGGATGCGAACATGGCGGACGGCGTGAGGACGGAGATCATAGGGATCGAGACGGACGAGACGGTGAGGTATGGCGTGCGTTAGTGGAAAGATCATAAGGGTCGAGACGGTACGGGTGGAGCTGGAACGGGTCGGGAGCGTGAGCGCCACCCTCCGTAGGATGGCCCGGGTCGGCGTGAGGCTCACCAAGGTCTGCGGCGTGGACTATGGGGTGTGGCTGTTGGTATCTCCTGACGAGCCCGTATGGGTGACCGATGAGATGCCCGCGCTGTTCGGGGTGAGGTCGAACACGGAATGGAGAATCGAGTGATTAACAAATAAAAAAGACGAAAGATCATGGCGAAAGCGGCATGGGCGGTGGTCACCCCGCCCCAAGGATCGGGTGACAAGGAGGTAAGCGTAAGGTCGGACGCGGAGCATACCGGCCGGAACGCGCGAAGTACGGTATTGACTTGGAAGGCGGTAAACTGCCCGGACGTGCAGCGAACGGTCATGCAGGCGGGCAAGCCCGAGTATGTGGACATAGCGGATACGGCGGCGAGCGAGAAGACGGGAAAGGTGGTCACCATATCCGGTGTCAGCAACTCGAAGAGGCTGACCTTCTCCCTCGGCATGGGAGACTTGGAGATAGCACTGCCCGACAATTATACGGCAAACAGCGTGTTGACGGCCAACGGGGAGGCGATAGCGGGCGATCCCGGTGGATTAGCGGTGTATGACTTCTCCATCGCCGTTACGGTACCGGCGAACACGGAGATCGATCCGCAGACGAGGCAGGTCATCGTGACGGACGAGGGGGGGCACCAGGACGTATGCCTGTTGACACTGGCGGCAGGAGACGCCTACCTGCGTGTCACGGAGGGCGAGATCCTGCTGGATTACCAGGGCAACCCGGTGACCGTGAACGTGGAGTCCAACACTGACTGGACGGTGGAGTGATGGGTACCGTTACGATACCCTGGGAGCAAGGGGGCGGCGAGATCACGGTCGCCCTGACGGGAACCGGTGATGGCGTGGCCACCCTCTCGACCGGAACGGTGAACGAGGGCGTAGACCGTTCCCGGACGGTGACCTTCAAAACCGTACGGGGCGGGAACGTGGAGGTCATGCGAACGGTGCGTCAGGAAGGCCGGCGGGAATACCTCCGCGATGCCTCCGGCGACCTGTTGAGAGATTCGAACGACGTGGAACTTAAAGCATTGAAATAAGATGGGACTATTGAATTACACGACAGCCAAGATCAACGAGCTCTTGGCGAAGGTGGCGGCCCTGCCCACCAAGGTGATGGACGGCGACACCAAGATACCGTCCAAGACAAGTGACCTGGAGAACGACAGCAAGTTCGTCAGGGAGAACGGCTTGAAGACCGTGAACGGGCAGTCGATACTGGGATCCGGCAACATATCCATATCCGGCGGCTCCGGTGGCGGAACGGTGGATTCCGTGGAATGGGCCAATGTCAACAACAAACCGGGCTGGGTAAACTCCCCGGACAAGCCCTCCTACACGGCCAGCGAGGTAGGCGCATTACCTTCCGACACCGCCATCCCCTCCAAGACAAGCGAGTTGGAGAACGACAGCAAGTTTGTCAAGGAGACCGGCTTGAAGACAATCAACGGGCAGTCGATATTTGGTAGTGGCAACATATCCATATCCGGTGGATCCGGAGAAGGCGGCGGGGGCAACGTGAACGTAACGAACGCCGCTGAGCTAAGAACCTTTAGGGATTATGTGTTCAAACCCTCCGTCGATGGATCAGCGGAAGGGACATTTTCCGCCCTCAATATCGCTACCCAAAATGAATCTGGATTGATGAGCACTCAACAAGTCAAAAAACTGTATGATATCAAGGATGTTTACAAATTCCCGGCAGCTGTATTGGGCTTGACCTCGGCATCTACCAGCGATGAGATCTTGGCGGCATTCGGGCTTGATCCAAGCCAAGATAACGTAGCTCTTGCGTATATGTTCTATTTATTTTCATTAGGACAATCAGGAGATTACGATTATACACTTCCATCTGTCTTCATCGCTAACTACGCATGTAATGTGTACGCTACCATGAACTCAAGCACGGGAGAGATGGAATTGTCATATATAGGACAAGGAGGAGTGCTCAAGACAGTCAAAGTAACGTGCAAAGACGCTGCGGATGATAAGTTTACCTATTCTGTGTGTTTCTACGAAAGCGGAGGTGAAGAAGTTTATTTACCTTCCTCAATCTTTGATTTGACAAAAACATCTACAAAAGAGGAGGTAGCGGCTGTATTCAATCCTCTTGGGGGATTAGATCATATAATAGAATTGGCAAAAAAAACGACAACTAAATTCTATATTGTTGATACTTCCACAGGGACAGGAAATAACCGTTCTTGCGTTAACCTGGGAGGGCATATGGTTGCTAATGTAGTTCGCTATATAAACATATCTTATGTTGATAAGAATCTTGTCTCACATTATATTCAAATTACCGGGACTAAAACAGCTTGTTCTGTATCTGATAAAAAAGATATAAATCTTAAATCTGCCATAAACTATGAAACGGTTAGACCTGAGGTTTATGTCTTGACATCCAAATCGACATCTGAAGAGATAAGGTCCGCGTTCTCTAGCGTGACTTCGTTTAAAAAAGTTATAGAGGCCGTTCAAAACGGAGCCATATTAAGGACAAGCATTCCGGAATCCTTGATTGAGAGCTGTACAAATCCTATTTATCTCAATACGTTTGCCGCCTATATTGAGAATAATGGTGATGCTAGGTTGGGCTATGTCATAGCTGGGCTCGGAATAAACAGCTTTATAGGGATGCAGTTCGTGACTATAGATTATAATGCAACCAGTGATTCATTCTCTATAATAGTGGTTCCTCTTGCAATTGAAGGTTAGGCCTCAAAAAGATATATCGAATGAGATTTTGGAGGAAGGATTTATTGAATCCTGTTGTTCTAGCGATAAAAACGTAATGATTATCTGCAGACCTTATCACTAGCAAACTTAACGCCTTATCGGGGACAGGCAAAAAGAAAGCCCCCGGCTGTTAGTAAAGACGCCAATCACATACTAACAAACAAATGCGAGACACCGCACGACCGGGGGCTGTAAGCCTTCAGTCGCGATGTCTCGTTTTGTTTTATGTGATTGGCAATACAAATATACTTTAATTTTTGGAGATTATGACAATATACGAGATACTTTCTTTCAATAAGGAATTGCTCCAGCGTCTATTTAATGCCGGAATAAGGACAAGCGATTGTTTGTATGTCGATTTGTTCGATGATTATACCCGAATGCGGGCGGCGGGTGAAAAGACAACCTATATCGTGGCCGTCCTTTCTGACAAATATGCCTTGAGCGAGCGAAAGGTGTACGGTATCATTCGCTATTTATCAAGCGACTGCATAGGCCGTGCAGTGCAAGGTCAGGCGTAAATTCGCTCTCTAGATAGTTTGGTTCTACCTTTGTCCCAAATCCTTAAAACGAGACAAGTATGGGCAAGTACACTTACAAGCCGCAATATGGCGTGATCGTCATTTGCGCAGATGAAAAAGAGCAAAAGGAGATTTATGAGCGTCTCCTGAAAGAAGGTCTAACCCTTAAAGTGGTGAATGTATGAGAATAGAGGTACAACATCATTGTAGCGACTTCAATAGCTATCGGGCCGCACGGGTAAAAAGCCTTTTCAACGCGGAGAAAGGCTGCGACTGGAAAAAGACGGTAGAACTACCCATCGAAAACCGGGTATGGCAAATCGGACTGATTGTCGGTCCATCCGGTAGCGGAAAAACCAGTATTGGAAGTAAGATTTTCAAAGAACCTATTTATGACCTCTATTCCGGCTGGGATAAGAATAAACCTATTGTGGATTGTATCGCCCCCGATGGGGACTTTAACACGGTGACGGGTATGCTTTCAGCCGTTGGCCTCGGCGATGTTCCGGCGTGGCTCCGGCCGTTCCACGTGTTGAGTAATGGGGAGAAATTCCGGGCGGGTCTCGCACGTTTGGCGTGTGAACGACCGGAACACGCTGTAGTGGATGAATTTACGTCGGTCATAGACCGACAGATAGCCAAGGTAGGGGCCGCCGCGTTCTCAAAGACATGGAGACGTGGGGACGGGCAGATCGTACTTCTCTCCTGCCACTATGATATAATCGAATGGTTACAGCCCGACTGGGTGTATGATACTGCGGAGGCACGGTTCTATGACCGTGACTGCCTTCGGCAACGTTCAAAACTCGAACTTCAAATTTATAAAGTCAGGGGAACTATATTCCCAAGATTGTTTAAGCAGCATTATTATTTAGACCTTCCTATGCCGGTTGCGGCCGAGTATTTCGTTGGCTTTGTCGGTGGTGAGCCCGTCTGTCATTTAGCGGTAACACCACTCTTTACGGCAAAGGCTTACCGGTCCACCCGGTTGGTAGTACTTCCCGAATGGCAGGGAATAGGCGTTGGTACTAAATTTTTAGCGGCCGTTTGTGAATATCATCTTCAGGGACATGGTAGATGTGGTAAACCTTACCCGGTGTTCTTTCACACCTCACACCCGCAACTATGTGGGGCGTTACGCCACTCTAAAAAGTGGATACAAACCGGAGCGCGTTTATATGGGGATAATAAAGGGCGCAGCGCGGCTTCGATGGCACGTTCGGCCCAAAGGTTAAATAAGTCTGATCGTGCGGCAACCGGTTATGGCGGCCATTTCAGGGCGGTTCAGACATTTAAATATATAGGGAATGGTAATTAAAATATTGGGAAATTGCGAGTCGGTGGCATTCAAAGCGACCGAAATGTTCGTTAAGGCAAAAGGGCATACGCTTTGGTGTGATGGGTATCGGTGTGATCTTGCCATTGCGCCACTCCTTACGGTGAAAGTTTCCGATGAGGAACTGAAAGAGGCGAACTGGGGTATGTTGATATTCCATCCCTCTCCACTACCTTACGGGCGCGGGGCATCATCTATCAAATGGGCGTATAAACGAGGGGAACCGATAACCGCCGCCACATGGTTTTGGGCAGACTCCGGCTATGACACCGGCGATATTTGCGAGCAGGAGATAGTAAAAATAGACTATGGTGTGCGGCCTCGCATCTTTTATGAGCAAGAAATCATTCCGGCCATGATTCGGACGTTAGGACGTTGTTTAGACAACATCGGGAAAGGTATTATACGTCGCATCCCGCAAGTAGAAGCCTATTCGACATACGATAAAAGGCTATAACAATCCATCTTAACTACCTTGTAAAGGTACGAAAAAAGTACGGAATAAACAACTTTAGTAGACGCTTTTTTACCACAGCCGGCAATAAAAAGACGGTATTCAAATAGGGTTAGAAGTCCATTTGAATGCTGTTTATTTTTTAATGAAAAGAAGGTGTTTTGCTTTGATTTTGCAAATGGACGGTTGCTTTGCGGATTAAATTTGAAGCACATTTCGTTTTTGATAGAAAAAACGCATTTCGTTTTTCACAACCATTACAACTTGTTTTGCGATTTCTAAATCCGGTTATGACTGACCGGTCTGCCGTGGTTTTCTAACTCGGCCTCACGACTGCCTTTCCGGTTAGCCTTTATGTACTCGACTAACGGATCTTGCTTTTTTCTCTTTGTCTTCATAGCTTTATTGCTTTTATATCGCTTTCACGAGCGCAAAGATACGAAAAGAATTCATTTCACCTCACTATCGTCCCAAGGGTATTTTCTTTTCGGATTTCTAGGGAACCAGCCTTTCTGCACACGCTCCTCCTGCTCGAAAATCTCCTTGATCGTCCAGAACGATGAGAAGGCGAATACGCCGCAAATAGCGGACACAAACACGCTGTCTATAAACAGGGAAGCTATCACCCCTAAAATCCCCAAGACAAGGAATATCCACCAGCACTTCGTCCCCCAATAATACTCGGCCTTCACGACTACCGGATGAAACAGACCGATAATCAAGAATGTAACGATACCGATCAACAACCCATCAAAATTTATCATATCCATATCTGAATATTTATACTTATTACTATTATATGTAACAAATATACAAACAATATTCCACTTAACTAATCATTTCTTTCTATGAAGAGATAGAAACCTCTATTCGTAATAATCGTCTCACAAAGATGAAACGATCTTTTCATATACGTGATACGATCTTTTCACCCTTGTGATACGATCTTTTCACATAGGTGAAAAGATCAAGACCTAAAGAAGCTTACACTTAAAGTAGCACAAAAAAAAGTCACATCCATTGTTAGTGGACATGACTTCTATATTGTTTTCAAATAAGATTCTTATCTGTTGCTTTCCTCCGCAGGTGTAGTAGTAGCGGGAGTTTCCTCTGCCGGAACTGCCGGTTGTTGAGCCGTACCAAAGTCCGGAGCGATCGTATTCGGATCGATAGAGATAGCGTCGTTTACTTGTTGCTTGATCTCAGATTGAGCGGCATGCTCCGCTCTGGGGATAAATGCGGTAATCAAGATACTCAATACGATTACGGTACCCGCCAAACTCCAAGTAGCTTTCTCCAAAAAGTCCGTGGTCTTACGTACACCCATGATTTGGTTAGAAGAAGAGAACCCTGAAGCCAAACCTCCACCTTTCGAGTTCTGGATCAACACGATCAAGATTAATAGTATAGAGGCAATCAGGATTAAGATAGAAATAAATACGTACATCTTAGTTTTATTTTTTAGTGTTAATAATCAACTTTTCCAAAAATCTGATTTGGTCTGCAAAGTAAACATTTTTTTCTGGATATTTCAAGCTTAAGTTTTTAATAATTTGCAAAGCCTTATCATATCGCTTCTGTTTTATATAAATCCGGGCTAAAGTTTCCGTAAGGCACGAGTCTTCCAGCGATTTGGACTGTTCATCATCCAAATCTTTCACCGACTCTGGAGTCTCCGCACGGCTGGTTTCCTCACGGATTTCCAGCCCGCTACCCGGCATACGCTGTTGGTCATTTTTAATGAACGAATCGATCAAGTCGTGATGTCGAAGCCTATTCTCCGCATCCTCTCCAGATGGCTTCTCTTCTTCCTCTTTCGATAATGACCAAAACATATAATCTGACGATACCGATGGCTGGAACAGGAACGGGGCTTCTTTCTTAGGCTCCGGTTCCTCGTTACGGTTAGAGAGGAATGCGTCTATCAAGGAGAAAGTATCCTCTTTTCGCATATCCGGCTCATGCTCCACACGGGAGTTCAAGCCATATTTATCTCCCTCTATCAGTTGGAACAGCTTTTTCCGATCCGGCAAGAATATCGCCATCTTCTCCAGCTCCGAGGTAAAACTCATATCATTTAATACGGCCAGATTCTTTAGATACAACATCCGTGCCACTTGAAAATACGGGTAATCCTCCACGATTCGTCGCAACTCAAAAAGAGTCCCCTCGGTCAATTCCGAAGGCTCCTCCATCAAACGATATAAATCCTCCGCCCTCATTCTACCAATTGGCAACCGTAGCGTTATAGATTTGGTCTACTATTTCCTCTATGATCTCCTCGCATAATGTTCCCTCTACCTGCTGCGGCATCAAGTTACTGTCGAACTCGCGGTAAGCGGAGAACGACTGCTCAAAATCCTCATCCGGGTTAACCCGGTTGGAGTAACGAACCCGCACCGTGATCGTCAACCTCGTCTGCGAGGCGATAGCATCCTCCTTCACGGCCATTGGAGCGAAATCGTAACCAGTGATCTCACCCTCCAACTCAAGGTCGCCATTGCTCGGAACCAGTTGCAGACGAGTCTGACGGATGTAAATATCCTTCAAATCCTCCGTAAACTGCGGCGCAAGGGTCGGATTGACGTAGGGAGCTTGGTTCGTGAAGTCACGAATCGTAATGGTCTTCACCTTCGTATAATCAATAGAGGCTCCATTAAACTTATAGGAAATAGAGCAAGCCGTAGCCAATACCGTCAAAAATGAGAGTATAAGCCAATTGGCTGCCGACAAACGTATGTTGACAATCTTCTTTAGCATATTTTTATTCCAAATTGTATTCCTTGATTTTTCGATATAACGTACGCTCCGATATCTTCAAGTCGGCCGCCGCGTTCTTCCGTCGCCCGTTATGCTTCTCCAGAGCCTTACGGATCATCTCCCTCTCCACCTCTTCCAAGGATAAAGTCTCCTCTTCCACATCCTCGGCATCTTGGATCGTCGGGTGCATGGCATGAACCGCCGCCGGATGGATCGGATGCGCATAAGGGGTATCGTCTGCCACCGTTGGCATCGGGATATTCCCTCCCATGATATCATGCACTAATTTCTTTAGCTCGTTCACGTCCTTTTTCATATCGAACAAGACTTGATAAAGGATCTCCCGCTCGCTGTTAAATATCTTTTGATCCGGATCTTGCTTCACCAATACCGGATATTTCTCAACATTCACGTTCGGCAGATAAAGGCGCAGGACATCCGCCGTTATATCCCGTGTCTCCTCGATTACGGAGATACGTTCCGTGATATTTTTCAACTCACGCACGTTACCCGGCCAACGGTAAGAAACCAATAATTGACGGGCCTCATCATCCAAGCGGATCGGCGGCATCCGGTATTTCTCGGCGCAATCACTGGCGAACTTACGAAATAATAAGACGATATCTTCCGGACGCTCCCGCAAGGAAGGCACTTGAATAGGCACCGTATTCAAACGATAGTACAAATCCTCACGGAATTTACCTTCCGAAACCGCCTGCACTAAATTCACGTTCGTAGCGGCAACGATACGTACATTCGTCTTCTGTACCTTGGAGGAACCGACCTTGATAAACTCACCCGTCTCCAACACACGAAGCAAGCGTGCTTGCGTAGGAGTTGGCAACTCTCCTACCTCATCCAAGAAGATCGTTCCACCGTCCGCTACCTCGAAATACCCTTTACGGTCGGCCAACGCCCCGGTAAAAGAACCTTTCTCGTGCCCGAAAAGCTCCGAGTCTATCGTCCCTTCCGGAATGGCGCCACAGTTTACGGCTATATATTGTCCATGCTTACGCTGACTGTTCTGATGAATAATTTGCGGGAAAGTCTCCTTTCCTACTCCACTCTCTCCTGTAATAAGAACAGATAAGTCGGTTGGCGCTACTTGAAGCGCAACGTCGATCGCACGATTTAATCCGGGGTTATTACCAATAATCCCAAAACGCTGTTTTATCTGTTGTACATCAACCTTCATCACTCTTTCACTTTTAAAATCTGTAATTATTTCAGTTACTCTGCCAAAATTACAAATCTTAATTCAAACTACCACTATTGATAACAGATTCTATCGGTCGTTTCTTATTTTTTAGCACCATATGTACGTTTATACAAGAACTCGGCAAGATCCTTGTCTTCCGGGATGGCGGCGATCTCTTCCGGCGAGATAGGCTCACCGATATATACATCCGCTTTCTTTCCACGCTTATTGAAAGCCTCTGTAGGAATACGCAAGGTACGTATTTGCCAGCTGATATTCCCTAGCCAATAGAAAAAATGGGTATTTTGGAAATCAAAATAAACAGGGTATACCGGTGCTTTCGCCTTACGAACTAAGCGGATCACGCTATGCGCCCACGATAAATCCCGTACCTGTTTCTCTTTTTTATTATAAAATGAGATCGCTCCAGCAGGGAAGAAACCCATCGGATGACCTTCTTTCAGGCGTTGCAGGGATAGTCGAACGCCATTGACATTCGCCGGATTCGCCCCTCGCTTGTGGGAATCGGGCACCACGGATATGAAATTATCCTCCATCGCCCCGATCTTGGTCAAGATGCCATTCACCATCACCTTAAAGTCCGGACGGCGGGAAGCGAAAATATCAATCAGCATGATTCCATCCAACGACCCGATCGGATGGTTGGAAACGGTAACAAAAGCCCCTTCCGGCAGATGATCTAAAATCTCTTTATTATGAACCTCATAGCTGAGATCGATAATGGGGTCATGCAATAAAGCGGAAGTAAACTCAGCGCCCCGTAAATGACAATTCCGGGCATGTACCTTATTAACCAGATCCACACGTAAGCACTTTATCAGCAACTTACCCAACCATGTCCCCACTCGCCCCTTGAAGAACGGGGCCATCTCTTGCAAATCGTAAATGTCAACAACACTCTTCTTCATACTTTATCCTAAAAACGAGGCACACATCTTCTCGTGTTTCCTCATCACTATCGCTAGTACGATGTTCAACACGATGATCTCGTATAGGTAATAAGCCCAGACCTGTCCCGTTAGTACGATCACAAACATAACCATCGTCCGGCCATTAAAGGTCAACAAGTCTATGTAACGCATTAAATGACGACTCTGTTTACGAAAGTCCACACGGATATTCTCCGGAATATTATCCCCATACTTCGCGTGCAAATTTTGTAACATACTCTGTAAGGTAGGCGTAGCCTTCACTTGCAACATCGTATACCAACGATATAAGAAGTAGAAAAACTTGTTAATGCCATACTTCATCTCCTTATGTTTCGCCTCCACCTGTTCCAAAGACTGAAACTCCGATCCTTTATCCTTACTGATAAAATAAAGGTGAAGCGTCTTATAATAATCCGTGATATTCGCTTGGACTAAATGAGACAGACCGGATAAGACCGCCAAGGCAAAGAACCAATCCGTACCGTAATCATGAGACAGACGAAGAGCGAATCCGATATAGATCGAAGCGAACCAGATATCCCCGGCGAATCCGTCCAAGATACGCCCGATAGCGGACTTGATCCCTGTAAGACGTGCCAGCTGCCCATCCACGCAGTCGAGGATATTGGCAAATACCAACAATAATATACCGCAGATATTATATGTCAAATTATCGTGATAAAACATAAATCCGACCGCCGCACCCACGAAGATCGAGATAACCGTAATCATATTCGGGGTAATCCCCGTGCCTCGCAACATACGAGCAATACGAAATCCTATCGGACGATAAAAAATTCGGTCTATCTTATTTTCTGTTTCTATCGACTTTAACGATGCTTCGTATTCCTTATCCAACTCGCTCATTTGTTTCTTATTTATACGAGTAACCGCCATCCACAACGACTACCTCGCCATTAAAATAACTATTCTCTATCAACATTTTATAAACTTCCGCCAATTCATCCGGGTCGCAGAACCGTCCCAAAGAGACCTTGTTCTCTATATTCCGACGGATCTCGGCAGGCTTTGTTTTCTGCCATTCCGTATCGACAAAACCGGGAGCCACGGCATTCACACGCAGTTCATAGGGAACTAAGAACTTCACCATGTTTTTGACCAGCGCATGAACAGCACTTTTCGTCACCCCATATGCCAAGGATACCGAATGAGGCTGTATTCCCATCAAGGAACCCGTAAACACGATACTTCCCCCTTTATTAATCCGTCCAACAATCTTCTGTAAAAGGAAGACCGGGAAATGGATATTAGCAAAGAAAACCCGTTCCCAATCCTCGAATGAAAGTTCCTCAAAAGGATCCCGACAGGTCATTCCCGCATTGAACACAAGGCCGTCCAAACGTAGCCTATTCTCCTCCAAGAAAGAATCGATAACCCCGATCGTATTCCGATCCGAGATATCGGCCCGCAGAATAGAAACCTGTATATCGAAACGCCCCACCAACTCGCTACGTACCTCCTCGGCCGCCGCTTGGTCGGAAGCATAAGTCAGTATAAGGTTATATCCGGCCTTTCCTAAACAGGACGCTACCGCCTTTCCTATCCCTTTTGTCCCACCGGTAATTAAAATAAATTTATCCATGAAACTGATCGTTATTTAGCGGCAGATCCTTTCACTGTTTCAGGCTTCGCCTGACGTTGGGTTGTCAGATTCGCCTCATAAGAATCATGTATCGTTTTTTTCAGATTCGAGGAGGAAACCCCCGTTCCGTAAGGGAAATAAAATACCTGAACGCCTAAATCCTTCAGATAGTCGTACTTCCCGAACCAGTCATCACCTACCACGAAAGCGTCGATATTCAGCTTCTTCACGATTTCCGTATGATCCAAGGAATGTTGTGGAATAACGATATCGGGAGTCTTCAACGCCTCGATGATCTGCAAACGTTCATGGAACGGAATGATCGGCTTCGCTTTATAAGAAGAGACCAACTCATCTGTACTAACCCCGACGATCAATATATCCGCCAAACTACGGGCGTAATTGATCATCCTAAGATGATTATAATGGAACATATCAAACGTCCCGGATGTATATACTATCGTTTTGTCTTTAAACATAATCGTAATTTTCGTTTTAAACCGCAAACTTACGCAAACTTTTCCTATCTTAAAAGTTTAAAACCAAAAAGCGTCCCACGCCCCATACAAAAATGTCATGTCAATAACATCCATTCGTTATTAACATGACATTTTATGTATTTATTGAAACTTGTCAGGAAAGATATACTATAATCCGTCCGTATCGTCCTCTTTTGTCAAGTCCAGTTTCTCATTATCTCCCCCCCTATCGAAATATTGCTTACGCAATGGGTTGGCGGTAGCCTCCTGATAACGCAACCGGTTCCGGAAGATATCCAACGCCGTATATAAGGCTTGGCGGAACGACTCTTCCGAAGCCACGTTCTGCCCGGCTATGTCATAAGCTGTTCCGTGTGCCGGAGAAGTCCGCACGATCGGCAATCCTGCCGTATAGTTCACCCCGTCATCCATCGCCAACGTCTTGAAAGGAGCGAGCCCTTGATCATGATACATCGCTAAGACACCATCAAATTTATCATACATCTGCGAACCAAAGAAACCGTCAGCCGCATAAGGGCCAAATGACATTACGCCTTTTTTCTCCGCCTCTTGCATTGCCGGTATGATAATCGTCTCCTCTTCCGTACCCAGCAATCCGGCATCACCGGCATGAGGGTTTAAGGAAAGAACCGCGATACGTGGCTTCACAATACCGAAGTCTTGCTTTAACGACTGATTGAAAATACGCAGCTTATTCACGATATCGCCCACGTTGATGGAAGACGCAACTTGCGACAATGGAATATGCCCCGTCACCAAAGCGACACGAAGATCATCTTTCATCAAGATCATCAAGGCTTTTTTATCCAAGCCACCGAAGCATTTCTCCAAATACTCAGTATGCCCGGGAAAATGAAAATCCTCGTTCTGGATATTATGTTTATTGATCGGGGCGGTAAGCAGTACATCCACTACTCCCCGCTTCATATCCGTAACTGCCGCTTCCAACGCCTTGAAAGCCGACTCACCGGCAACCGGCGTAGATTTCGACAACTCCACCTTGGTCTCGTCCTCCACGCAGTTAATAATGTTCACCCGGTTTACTCCCGCATCCTCCGCATGTGAAATAATATTCATATTGATAGGAGGAAGCTCCAATGCCTTCCGGTGATAAGCGGCTATCTTGGACGAGCCATAGATAATCGGCGTGCAAAGCTCCGCCATGCGGGTATCGGAAAAGGTCTTTAATATCACCTCATAGCCGATACCATTTATATCTCCGTGGGTGATCCCCACTTTAATCAGTCGTTCTTCCATATATTTTGTTTGTTTATTACTTTTTCTCTTTTGGGATATCCAATGTCTCAGTTACCGGTTCATCAAATTCACCCGGCAAACGTAACGTAAATAAGGCAGCTTCTATTCTACGCATGAAATTACGCTTGTCTGTCTCCGGAGCATACACAAATCCCTCGGCTACAACCACACGATGATTCTTTTCATCCAAGCGGGTGTGGCTTACGAACGGGCCTCCCATCATATCGCCTTGCATTCTCCACAAACCGCGCATCACGCCGCAATATTTACCATTTAAGGTT